>JAABUY010000188.1_pt1 | contig 126290 bp, 102 predicted proteins | sample 5560271 | NCBI WGS metagenome assembly JAABUY01 (sample SAMN10711886, study PRJNA513374) | rock metagenome | isolation source: Antarctica rocks | place: Antarctica: Victoria Land, University Valley
TATAGAAATAAGTGTTTAGTTGTGATTTTAACATCAAAATGCTGTTGTTTGAGCTTGATTTTGAAGAAGTTTCAAAAAAAAAGTTGCGTGAGTGCTGGAGCCAACTTTGTAGGATCCGCTGTAAGCGACTTTGAAGAACTTGGGCGTGCACAGCGACTTCTTTGTGCAATCGACAAAATCAGGATGGCACCAGCAGCACCCAGGCTCAAGAAGCCTCCAACCCCAAAACAGCACGCTCGGCCACTGAAGCGAAAGCGCGACGAGGAAGATCTAGCTGCTCTAGACCTGCGCGTGGCGGAGCTAGACACGAAAGCCAACGAGATCAAAACTTTCGCCGATTTACCACTGTCCCGCCCCACCGCTTCTGGACTGGAAGCTGCTCACTTCAAGACTTTGACGGATATCCAGAAGAGAGCTGTGCCGTTAGCTTTGCAGGGGAAGGATATTCTGGGCGCAGCCAAGACTGGCAGTGGCAAGACCCTGGCTTTCCTGGTACCTGTTCTTGAGAACCTATATCGGAAAAGATGGACGGAGTACGATGGCTTGGGGGCGCTCATCATTTCCCCCACACGGGAATTGGCAATCCAGATATTTGAGGTGCTGCGGAAGATTGGGCGCTATCACACCTTTTCGGCGGGGCTCGTCATTGGGGGAAGGAGTCTACAGGAAGAGAGGGAGAGATTGGGACGCATGAATATTCTCGTGTGCACGCCAGGAAGAATGTTACAACATATGGACCAGACAGCTGCGTTCGTGATTGACAACCTGCAGATGCTCGTGCTGGACGAGGCAGATAGGATCATGGACATGGGGTTTCAAAGTACCGTGGACGCGATCGTGGAGCATCTACCTCAAGAAAGACAATCTTTGCTGTTTAGTGCGACACAGACCAAGAAGGTGTCGGATCTGGCAAGACTAAGTCTCCGTGATCCGGAGTATGTCTCTGTGCATGAGGCTGCGAGCAGCGCGACGCCGTCGAAGTTGCAACAGCACTATATCGTAACAGCTCTACCGGAGAAGCTAGATACCTTATGGAGCTTCCTCCGTGCCAATATCAAGTCGAAGATTTTGGTGTTCCTGTCATCTGGCAAGCAGGTTCGATTCGTGTACGAGAGCTTTCGTCATCTCCAACCCGGCATACCCCTCCTGCATCTGCATGGAAGGCAGAAGCAGACAGCAAGATTGGATATAACGTCAAAGTTCTCCGCTTCTAAGAACTCTTGCCTATTCGCAACGGATGTTGTCGCAAGGGGTCTTGACTTCCCTGCCGTTGACTGGGTCATTCAATTGGACTGTCCTGAAGACGCCGAGACTTATATCCATCGAGTTGGTCGCACAGCGCGATATGAGAGCACTGGTCGAGCAGTCTTGTTTCTCGACCCTAGCGAGGAGGAAGGCATGCTTAAGCGCTTGGAACACAAAAAGGTGCCCATTGAAAAGATCAATGTGCGACAGAAGAAGCAGCAGAGTATCAAGAACCAGCTGCAGAATATGTGCTTCAAAGACCCTGAGTTGAAATACCTCGGCCAGAAAGCCTTCGTCTCCTATGTGCGGTCAATACATATACAGAAAGACAAGGAGATCTTCAAGGTCAAAGAGCTGCCGTTAGACGAATTTTCAGCAAGCTTGGGCCTGCCGGGCGCACCAAGGATCAAGTTCTTGAAGGGCGATAATGCAAAGCAGTTGAAAAACGCGCCAAGGCATGGGCTATCTTCATCTGAGGAAGATAGCGAAGGTGAAAAGACGGTTCAAGGTAAAGAAAAGGAGAAACCCAAAGCTACTGTCCGGACGAAATACGATCGGATGTTCGAAAGAAGAAATCAAGATGTCTTGGCGGACCACTATGCCAAGCTGGTCGATGGGCAGGGTGGCATGGATGATCACGGTGACGCCGACGAAGACGACGACTTCCTGACTGTGAAACGGCGGTTGAACATGGGAGAAGATGGCAATGATCATGTTGCATTAAGTTCAGATGAGAAGTTTGACGGAATACCGAAGGTCGTTCCTGTCAACGGCAAAGAGCTAGTCATTGACTCAAAGCGGCGAGAAAAGCTCTTAAAGTCTAAGAAAAAGCTTTTGAAGCTGAAAGGCAAAGGTACAAAGCTGGTCTATGATGACGACGGTAATCCGCACCAAGTGTACGAGCTCGAGAATGAAGATCAGTTCAAACAGCGAGGTAGTGCAGCGGATCAAAAAGCAAGATTCTTGGAGGATGAGCGGCAACGCTTGCAGACCGCCGATCTTGCCGACAAGCAAGCCGCAAAGGAAAAGAAGAAAACCAAGCGAGAGAAGAGGAAGGCCAGAGAGGCGGCAGAGAGGGATGATGAAGGAGAAGGCGGGGTTCAAGCAGTACTCGTGCCGTATGAAGGTGGAGATGACAGTGTGCTTCTAGAACCCGAGGGATCGGATGATGACAACGAAGGCCGTGATGAAAGGCCTGTCAAAAGGCCGAAGAAGTGGTTTGAAAACGACTCTGATGAGCGAGCAAACTCAGGAAAGCGAAATGGGTTGGTCGTAGAAGAACCGCATACACTGGAGGATCTTGAAGCGTTGGCATCCGGTTTACTTCATTAGGGCAGGTAGAGACCGAAGATACCCGCCTATCAACTTGGTAACAACTTCTCTCTTGTACGCTGCTTCATTTAGAGCAAAGTACCCAAAGACTTGCAGACATTGCGATTAGACACATATTGACATGTATTGAAGCTACGAGGTAAGGGAAAGCCCCCACAGCTGCTTACATAATCTGACTGAGGCGGGGCAGGGCGGTTCGGGACGGGTTATACTCGGTACCGAAGATCTGAGGAAGATCTGACATTGCGGCGTCTGACATCTTATGGCTGGATGTAAATACCCATGTGCGCCTGTGATGGACCCCGACACTTGACCAGGGTACTGCGATGCCACCCGAGCCTGACGAGCAGGCCAAGAGTGATCAACACCTTGCCAATGGCGAGAAGACCGACCCCACTCTCCCATCGCTCTGCGCCGAGCTCCACGCTCGAGTCAGCGCGTTCCTCGCCGAAGAGGCCCCGAATGACCGCCTGAAGAAAGTACGAGAGCAGACCAGGATAACGATGGAGGTCATCTCGGACGCCCTGAAGAAATACACGTGTGCCAGCCCCCGTGCCCCTCTCCAACTCACACCCCTTGCAACACCCCCCCCCGCCCCCCGGCTCCCACGCCGGACGAGGGCCCGTTTTCCGCTTGATTGAAATAAAACACTAACAGACCAACCCACGCCCCACAGCTTCCCCGAACTCTCCCTCTCCTACAACGGCGGCAAAGACTGCCTCGTCCTACTCATCCTCTTCCTCGCCACCCTGCACACGCACCCGACCCCGCCCCCTTTGCCACTCGTCCAATCCGTCTACATCGTCTCGCCGCACCCCTTCCCCGAAGTCGAGTCCTTCGTCGCCTCCTCCTCGCGCGCCTACCGCCTCGACCTCACCCGCTACGCCAAGCCCATGAAAGCCGCCTTCGCAGACTACCTGCGCGAAAAGCCCGCGGTCAAGGCCATCTTCGTCGGCACGCGCCGCACGGACCCGCATGGCGGCGAGCTGACGTTTTTCGACGAGACGGATCGCGGCTGGCCGGCGTTTGTGAGGGTCCATCCGGTTATCGATTGGCATTATGCGGAGATTTGGAGCGTGAGTTGTTTTCGGATTTTCTCCTTCTGTTATCTTTAGGAGAGATGCGGAGAGGTGGAATCTCGTGAAACGAGAGCTGGGGGCTGATTATAGTCTTTGCGTGTGGGGTGGAGCAGTTCATACGGCATTTGGGCATCCCGTACTGTGAGCTTTACGATCGCGGATATACCTCGCTGGGGGGGACGACGGATACGCATCCTAACCCAGCGCTGAAGGCGAGCACGACGGTCTCGGCTGAGGGAGAGGAGTTCAAGCCGGCTTATGAGCTGGTGGAGGATGATGAGGAGCGGCTGGGGAGGGATAGATGAAGGGACTTTGTATCTTGAGTTGTGGACACATTTACAGGGGGCCTGTTTGTATCTGCATATAGACTGCATTGAGCTTTGATGATAGACTACAATATATGGCTGTCTGTATTGAGAAGGAACTTTTCGAACTCCTTTGGTTCACAGTGTATGTGCTGTGCCTCTGCATTGTTCTTTGCTCGATGATGGGGTGTATATACATACACATCGACGCTCCTCTCCACCCTACACCTATATAAGAGTCTTCCACCAACGCAGAGTCAAGCGTGCGAGCGAGTGGCAAGTCCCAACCTCTGCCCCTAACCCCTTCCCAGCAAACGAGCGGAAAATCAACACCTCTCAAAGACACGGTACAACCCCTTCAGATCAGCCACCTCAACCACGCCCTTCAACAGACCTTTCGTAGCGACTAAACGGGCTCTGAAGGCCGGAAACAGGACATTTTCGATGGTGCGGTGGAGGTATGTTCTTCGTGCTGCGATTTCCGGGTCCTCAGTACCTAGTTCCGCTCGTTCCTCTTGTGGTTGCTCATGCCCTCCCTCGTCCATTTCGACATCCGCGACGTCGCTACCTTTCTTGACTTGAGGCGATGGGGCTGGGGGCAAGTGCTCAGGAACGTAAAAACTCGCCAGTTCAGCGAGGAAGCTCTTGAAGCACGCTTTCTCGTCCGTCCAGTTGACGTATGGGCCCAGCCGCATCAGAAAGCGAGGAAGTTTGGCGAGGCTGGGCGTGTACCCTTGCACAAGCAGCGGGATACCGTGCAGGCTGCCGTCAGCCGCAATTTCGAGGGAGAAGTATTCATTGAGCATGTCGCGGCGTTCGAGCAACTGTTTGGTAACCAACGTGGGCACTTCCGTCCAGTCGAACGGCGGGCCGTCGATGGATGTAGAAGTTTCTTTCCGCTCGTACGTGACAGCGACTTCGAGCAGTTCGTGGATGTTGAGTGGGGGTTCGAAGCGCATAGAGCCGAAGTTGCCAAAGTCCGTGAGGCCGAGCTGGTAGAAGTATTCGTTGCTGATCATGCCATAGTCAACGAGGAAGAGTTTGACGCCAGCTTGGATGGCGGCGATGCGCCGGCGCTCGTCGACGATGCCGACGAAGGTGTGGCTAGCGAAGACTTCAGTTAGGTTATTGTGCATGGCCGAGCGGACTTCGGCGCGAAGTTCCTTGACGCTGATGAGGCGGCAGTGGATTGGCTCACGATCGGAGTATTGGTAGTCTATGTCTTCTGGAGCCGGTTCGCCTGAGACCTTGTCTGTCGAGGAGACGGTATGGTTGGGGAGGAGCATGGATGTAATCTTTCTCATCTTCGAGTCCGTTCTGACGAGATTGTTTTCGTATGGCCTTTGTGTTGTGGATGCTTTTTGTGTAGGTCTCCGATCGCTATCAGCGGCCGTAAAAGCATCCTTTCCTTTGGCAGGTGTTGCTGAATCTAACGAGACCCTGGCACCAGGGAGCAGACTTTGCGTCATGAAGGTCCTGCTGGTATCGACTTTGGCAAGCCTTATCCTAATTTCGTTACAGATACTCTCGATGATCTCATCTTCGTTCAAGAAGTTGACCTCGCGTTTCGTCGGATGGACATTAACATCGACTCGCTGTGGGTCAATTTCGAGGCTCAGATATGTGAACGGATGGCCACCCTTGGGCAAAAAGTGCGAGTAGCACTGCTCAATGGCCTTCTTTATAGCTGATGACTCCACCGCCCGGTGGTTGATGAAGAGCAGCATTGCAGTTCGCTTCACATGGTAGTTTGCGTTGCTCGTCCAGCCCGAGGCTTTGAAACCCCATTTCTCATCGCTGACACCGAACTCAATCAGCTCATTCGCAACAGCACTGCCATGTATTTGCCGGATCCGATCGACCGTGGTAGCATTAGAAGGCGTAGAAATTCCTACGTTGGATTCCCCATGCTTCTTGCAGGAAAACGCCACGCCAGTACAATGCACTGCGTATCGGCCAACAATATCGAGAATTTTGGCATACTCCTCTCCAGCCGAACGAAAGGCTCGGCGGCGAGTGGGTACGTTATAGAATAGATCCTCAACCTATTAGGTCGTTAGTAAATCGTGCCATGGCAGATTGCAGGCTATGTAGAGGTACAGTAATCTGGGTCCCGCCACGACCTGCAGTGGCCTTTGGCTCAGCACTTTGGCCCGGTTTCGCAGGAGCGAGTTTACCACCTGAGTAATGAGCTCGCCAAGCACAGCTTGAATCTGCCGTCTTGGTGGTAACCGTAAGGTGTGCGATATGGCTGATGCTGGCCAGAGCCTCCCCACGGAAGCCGTACGTGCTCATTGAGCTCAAGTCTTCAAACGCTTTTAGTTTGGAGGTAGTAAAGCGTTCACACAGAATCGGAAGATCGTCACGCTACCACACCCAGCATCAGCACCAGGAGAGCTCAAACCTTTGCGTGTGTACTGACATTGATACCGTGGCCGTTGTCAGTGATCTGCAGAAGTTTGAGTCCACCATCTTTCACCACTACTTCAATAGATGTAGAGCCAGCATCCACGGCATTCTCAATGAGCTCCTTAAGGGCATGCATGGGTGCTACTATAATCTCGCCTGCAGCGATCTTGTTTACCACGTCTTCGTCGAGCGCCTACCGGCCATTGTCAGCTTTATCGGCAATAGAATCGTGCAAGTGACCTACCTTAATTCTCTTAGGAGCCTCTGGGGAGAGGTCAGGTCCATCTGCCTTTCTCTTGGTACCCCTAGGAAGCCCTGCGTCGATATCCATAGTCTTCTGCTCTGCGCGTCCTTTGGGCTCCTCATATTACGACTCTTTCCATTTTGGAATATACTCCTTACTCCTTAATCTGCCGACGGCTCCAAGGTGACTTGACCCTAGATTTTTCCCTTTAATCAATTCTTGACCGAGTTGTATATAGGTTAAGTGTGGCTAGAGGACTGCTTGTGGGAAGACCGAGCGGGAGATCGTCGCTATCCCGGAGTCGCTTGGCATGAACCGCTGTGGCTCAGGAAGCTTATCGATACTGTACTAGCCACTTGACTTGCAGATTAACAACCCGACCCATTAAACGGTAATGGGAAATGTCGCTGATGCTGGCAAACCATAACAGAGCTTTGGATGATCGTCAACTACGTTGCAGGCAGCGACTCCCCCGCCGCTACCAATTAACAGAGATGAGGGGTCCCACATGCGACAGCTAAGCTTGATAGCTCCAAGGGGGCTCCACTCTGGTGTGGACCCAGCTTAGGATGCCGCCGTCGGGACGTCTCTTCCCTGGCGATGAAGAGTTAGGAAAGAAATTCGACGATCCTAGATCAATCGACGCTGGCAGCCGCCCGTCCTCGTCGCCGCCATGGAGGGCACCCATACGTTTTCGGAAACGGCGCATCGTCTTTGCCATCTTCGGTTTCTTCGCGCTTTTCATTTTCTTCAAGTATCTACCTACAGATTTTGCTCCGAGAACGAGGATTCCCGCACCATTGAGAGGACAGTCTGCTGCCGGTTTTGCTACAGCTCCAACAGGCAAGCCTCCCCGGGACAGTGCCCAGCAAGAGGAGGCAGGGAAGCATTACTTCAATGGGCCTATCAGATTTTACAAGCTCGCCGCGTCACTTCACGCTGTCGTGAATACTATGGGACTTCGACCGATTAACAGAAATGTGGTGTTTGCGGCGTCGAGTTTAAGGAGCGCTTCCGTAATGATACCTATGGCCTGTGAAATGGCGAGGTGGAGGAGAAACAACGTACATTTTGTGGTTCTGGGACGAGAGGACGTGTCGATTCAGGGGATCAAGGAGGTAAATGGAGTCTCGGCGGATTGTGATGTTTACTGGCATGGTACAGAGAGCCCGCGGTCGAATTGAGATGTCGACAACGCTAACGAGAGCGTAGATGGGCGTCCGGATTACTCGCTTTGGAGTTCTGATTTTCGTATGGAAGTTAGCGTTACGGCTGCTTTTGAGCATATGCATAGCTTCGTGCATCCCCAAGTAATCATCGCAGATTACTCGCCCACAGAAGATGCTTTCTTCACAAAAGGGCTCCGGAACAAAGCCCAGGAGCTGAGGATACCAGTTATTGAATTACCTCCGGACGCTGCTGAGATGCTCATGTGGATGACGCGATTAGATAGTGGGTCCCTGCGTGGTATGAACCCTTGGTCTTGATTTTTGGTAGACGACTTGTACTAACAATACTTATAGCCTGGCATAAAGCCACTGTCGAGCTTCTCATCCACGCCCCAGGAAAGTCCTCCGGTTCACTGATAAGACTTTTGAAATCCATTGCAACAGCAGACTACTTTGGCTCAACCCAACCGCGAATTACCATTGAGCTTCCATCGGAGATCGATCCACCTACCAAGCGCTTCCTGGAAAACTTTGTTTGGCCGCCTGCGGACGGCTCTCACCCACCCCATACGAATCAGGTCATACTACGGCATCGCATACCCCGGCAAAGCATGACCAGCGAAGAAGCATCAATCCGTTTCGTAGAGTCCTTCTATCCTCAATCGACAGCAGACTCCCATGTACTCCTCCTCTCCCCACAAACCGAGCTCTCGCCCCTCTACTACCACTACCTTAAGTACCACCTCCTCGAATACAGGTACTCATCTTACGGCTTCCAAAGCCCCCAGAATCTTCTCGGCATCAGCCTTGAGCTCCCTTCGTCCTACCTAAACGGCAGTTCTCCCTTCATCCCTCCAATGTCCAGACCCTCCACTTTCAGCCGCAGCAACATCAAACCCGACCAGCCCACCTCCTTCCTCTGGCAAGCACCCCACAGTCATGCCGCCCTCTACTTCGGCGACAAATGGATCGAATTCCACTCCTTCCTCAGCAAGCGGCTCGAAGCGCAGCACTTTCACTCTCACACCCAAACCAACAAACCGGCCCCAAAGCGCAAGAAGCTAATCAGCGAAACCCATCCCTCATGGATGGAATACCTACTCGAACTCATGCGTGCACGCGGCTACTCAATGCTCTACCCACACTTCGACTCCGACGACGCCATCGTAACCATCCACAACGAGCTATACCACCCTCCCGAAGAATTCGCCTCCCACTCCTCCTCCTCCCAAAACACAACAAGGACGCCCTCCGAACTCCCCACCAACGACAACAATGACGCCTTCACAGCCGACCCATCCACCTCCCTCCCCAGCACCCTACCCACCAACCCAGAACCACCCCTCCTAACAACCTCCCTCCTCTCCCTCCTCCCCGCAGAAGGCGACCTCCCCGAACTAACCTCCATCCCACTCCTCTCGCCCGCCGGCGATACCATCACCGCCGCGGACGCAATTAAGCTGGCCACCTTCTTCGCGGCTCGCTTCAGGAGCGAGATCGGCGGCTGTGCGAGTGGAGTGGGGAAGGCTAGACGACCGCTGAGCGCGAGCGATCTTGTTTGTCTTGAGGGCGACGAGGACGAGGATGAAGATGGGGATGAGGGGGAGGTTGAGGTGGTGATGGCGCGGGGAGAAGGGGTGGGAGATGGAGCGGACTCGGGGTCGTTGACGAAGACGTCGGTGGGCACTAGCGCTGTTTCGGTACTGGGCGGAGGCGCTGTGGGTACGGCGCCTGTTGGGGTGCGGTCTGTTGCGTCGGCTGAGCTGTGATGTGGGATTAGGAATCACTGGTGTTTTGGGGTGCTGTTTGTTGGTCTTGTACTGTGTTCGTACCGCGTACTCATATGATGTCTAGCGATCACCTAGTAATGGTATTTATCCAATCCGAAAGCAATACTTGAACGAGTCATGGAAACCACTTGGCACCCTGAATAAGCTTTCTCTCCTTACGTATTTTTCCGGAGACATTCATCGAGATGCAGCACAGGGCTGTGCTCGGCATAGTTACGGTTGGACTGCAAATACGTCGTACAAAGGAAAAACCAAGAAGACGGGAACGCTAGTGATTATTAGACAGCGCTCGATGTCGTATCTGACTCTATCTATGTACACATCAAGCCCCGCGAAAAGAAGAGCAGAGCACGCCTCTACGATAACGGTCCCCGCGCGATCCTAGACTCGACAAGGAAATGGTTGGCCGTGCAGAACGACCGGCTTTAGGTTGATGCACCCTCCCAGGCAGGATTCTGGTCATCCACACGTCAGTCGCGACAGCCCCCAAGAGAAGTCGAAAGGCGGAGGAGGGAATCTCATACCTTTCTCAGGATAACCAAACCCTCAAGCGTGCTACTCAAGCTAACATACTGCTCATCCTCCAACTCCGCCCGCTCGCCATACGCCAGCAGGACAGGCGTGCTCTGAGTCTGCCAACCAGTGATAGTCTTCGGACGCCCAGCCTGCCCAACAACGTCGACGGCCTGACCGACGCGAACGTTGACAGTCAAGGGCTTCAAGTCCTCATCGAGGGTGACGAGGAAGCGCGGGTGCATGGCGGTGACGATGAAGTAGAGGAGGTAGTGGGAGTCAGCGAGGATGAACTGCTTGGCGTCGATCATGGCGACGAGGACGGTGAGCAGGCCGGCGGCGGCGACGCGCGACAGCACCTGGCGGTCGGTGTGGAAGGGGTTGATGGACATGGTGCCCTTGCCCATGTGCAGGAGGCCCTGGGCGATTCGCACCATGAAGAGCGAGTTCTGGTCCCGGTGGTAGTAGCTGGCCAGCTGGCGGAGCAGTTGCGCCAGGCGGGCGTTGTTGGTGCCGGCGCCGAGGAGACCCATGGCGAAGATGGCGTTGATGGCGACGTCGTTGTCGTTGTCGTGGCTGTACCGGGAGAGCGTGTCGTAGACTTTCATCTGCGGGTTGCTCGGGCTGATGAGACCCATGGCGAGCGGCACGGCTTTTCGGATGTTGGGCTCGCCGTAATGCATGAGGTGGCCGAATTGGCGCAGGACCATTTCTTGGCCGACTTCTTCGCCCATGGAGATGAGCGCCAAGCCGAGAACAGAGTAACTTTGTAGAAGCTCGTCGCCCTTCTTCTCATCGCTATCGCCTTCGATGTGGTCGTTGCAGATGTGCAATAGTTCCTGCAGCTTCAGGACGGTACCGGTGCCAGCCCATGCACAAACCTCAGCTAGCACGGAGGTAGGCTTTGCCATGGGGTGCTCGATTGCCTTGAGCGTCTCTAAAATCACTTCCACCTCTTCCTGTCGACCAAAGTAGAGCAATGCCAGACCCAAAGCCATAAATCGTGTCCACTTATCCTTCAACTGCTTTTGTCGCTCTTCGTCCATCAAAGTCATGAAGATGGATTCGCTGACTTGATGATTTGACGACCCGACAAAGATCAGTCCAAGAGATAGGGCGGCCATGGCGGAGAGTTGCATGTCCAAGGACGTATCCTCAACGATAGGCAGGAGATGTTCCAGGAGGTCTTCCCGGTTCGATCCAGCGTACGAGAGCCCAAGACCCATGATGGAAGCTAACCTCATAGGAACGATTTTGTTATGCAGATTCTCTGCGTCGCTCAATAGGGCCATTGCGGGATCCGAGTCGATCCGCACGCCACAGTTGAGGATACCTATGGCGAGTAGCGCACCCGCTTTGATTGGCTCTTCCTGTACGTAGGTATATTTGTCGATCTTATCAAGTCCGGTCTCCACGTCCCACTGCATCAGCATACCCATCGACGCCGTTGTTGAAAGCATGCCTTCGTCCTTCGTTCTCCAGACCCAGCTCTGTTTGTCGCCCTCGACTAGCATCATCTTGTCGTTACCGAAGCCCGCGTTGGTGAATGCATTTACAAAAGCACTTGCAAGGTTGTGTTTCGCAGAATCAACAGTAGTCACACCCGCTACCCGGCTGCTTTCGAGATGACTCTTGTATATGTCCTCTGGCATTTTCGGGTCCAGTATATTCAACTCCTTAGCTAACGATTTGAAATGATCGGACAGTCTGGTGTTGTTCAGACACTCGGCAAGCTCGAGCTCTTCTTCTTCTGACTCGGCGTATGGATCAAGCCAGATCTGTTGACGGGCGACAAGATATGCCATTTGATCCTTAAGCGCCTTGTCGGATGTAGAGTCTATGTCTGCCTGTATCATAGCCAGGTCATTCAATCGGATGGCAAGCACCATGGCTTGCGTGAGTTTGTTGTAATGTTTGTAGATGTCATGAGCGGTGCGAAGGAATTGTTGATCTTCAGGATACGTGAGTAGATTGACCATGCTGACCATGTATAAGCAGACTCTTGCGTAGGTGTTCTCGTCGAGATATTTTGGAATTTCCTCAATCATCTCGAGCTCGCTTAGGATGTCCACGGCATCAGCTTCGGCGTTGTGACTGAGGAAGTACGGTACGAGAGTCTCAGCAAGATCAATTAGATCTTGATAGTCTTTCTCATCCGTCAGCCGCCGTTGATAATCCTGCCCTATTTCCAACGCAAGATGCCGGATATATTCGTGTCCCCATGATCCTAGATCCTCTGAAGGCGCAAGTAAGCGATACTTTAGTGTTTCTAACCGTTCTTCATCACCGTAGGTCATTCCTAGGACAGAGAGTACGTCGGCAAGAGAGTTCTAACAAAGTATTCAGTACAGTAATCTCTTGACATCCAACTAACTTATAACCTACCTTGTCCTCACCAGGCGGCCATTCTTCGTACAACTTTGCCATGTCATCGTAGTGAGGTCTGAGGAATTTGAGAGGTTTGGGCACAGCGGTCATAGAGGATGTTGAGGTTTTGATGAAATTCTTGATGGCTTCCAATGCAGGCTTATATAACGATGTATCTGACTCCTATGACACGACATCGGGTTAGTAGATGTAGCACTATGGGGCTTCAGAACTGATCGAACCTGTAATCGCTCGACTAGCATCTCAAGCTCCGTTTTGAGTTGCTGATCCTCTTCGTTCAGCTCCTCTACAATATTGGCATTTGTGTCAGTGCCCTTCTACTCAATAAGTGTCCCAAGCTCGTCCAGAGGTGCAGCTTCGAGCCATGGAGAGAACTCCGGGGCCATCAACCACCCACCTTGTTTCGGTTCATCTCCCTTCTTCCCATTTGTTAGAGGCTTGCCATCTGCATCTTTCATAACTTCGTCCTCTTTGGCATCTCCCTTGAGATCGTTTGCATCGTCGACCTTTCCTTTGCCCTTCTCGGCGGCCGTGGGCGGCCGCTCGCCATCGTTTGCCATCGTCGGAGCTTTCAAGTGGCTGCGTTATTCGATCAGGATGATAGATTTCAGGTGTCCTCCTGGCCCTACAACGATAGATGACGGGGTTTGATGCTAGACTGGAAGGATTCACGGAATGCGGTGTATTGGTTTGCAATATGTCGGAGCTCTCTGGATCACGCTAGAACTCCCCGGTCATGCTAGCGTGTATCTTGGGAGCCGCATCACTAAATTTGGCACCGTCCAATTCAACGTCACCATCACTACGCATTGGCTACTACTGTAGGCAGTACTCAATCACACAACAATATCCTCAGTCTCAAACATGAAGCTCGACACGCGCGCATTGCGCTACCTCACCTCTGAGGACTGGAGGGTTCTCACCGCAGTAAGAAAAACCCCAGATCACCGGGACCTCCCAAACTAACGACTGACAAGGAGCGCCACAGGTGGAAATGGGCAGCAAAAACCACGAAGTCGTACCAACCCCCTTGATCGCACAGATCTCCGGCCTGCGTGGCGGCAGCGGCGTCCACAAATGCATCTCGACCCTCGCAAAAGTGAACCTAATCGCCAAAGTCCAAAACGCAAAATGTATCTACCCTCCCCCCCCAATCCTCCCCCGGGGTCCGCAATCTTGAAAACACACATCTGACATTCGCGAACCGCAAAAGACGACGGCTACCGCCTCACCTACGGCGGGCTCGACTATCTCGCCCTACACACGCACCTCAAGCGCCACGACCTTTACTCCGTCGGCAACCAGATCGGGGTCGGCAAAGAATCCGACATCTTCGTTGTCGCCGACGCCAGCGGCACCCAGCACGTCCTGAAGATCCACCGGCTCGGCCGCATCTCCTTCCGCACCGTCAAGGCCAACCGCGACTACCTGCGCAACCGGGCCTCGGGGAGCTGGATGTACATGTCGCGCCTGGCCGCGCTGAAGGAATTCACCTTCATGAAAGCGCTGCGCGCCACCGGCTTCCCCGTCCCGGAGCCGCGCGCCCAGAGCAGGCATACCATCGTCATGTCGCTCGTCGACGCGTTTCCGCTGCGCCAGATTGTGGATGTGCCGGATCCGGCGGGGTTGTATGCGGAGCTTATGGAGCTGATTTTGGGACTTGCTTCGTACGGGCTGATTCATGGGGATTTCAATGAGTTTAATATCCTCATTAGAGAGGATCGGCAGCCTGCCGACGGTGCCGCGACGGACGACACGGCCCAGCCTACGCTGACGCCTATCGTGATCGACTTCCCGCAGATGCTCTCCATTGATCATGTGAACGCCGAGATGTACTTTGATAGAGACGTGAATTGCATCAAGCGCTTCTTTGAGCGCCGCTTTCACTTCACTAGCGATGAGCCGGGGCCGTTCTACTCCGACGCGCGGAAGGCGTTGGGTAGGAAGGGGAGCAAGAGGCTGGACGTCGAGGTCGAAGCGACTGGGTTTTCGAAGAAGATGGCGAAGGAGCTGGAGGCGTATATGAAGCAGGTGGGGGTTGAAGGGGATGGAGGCAGTCTGGTCGAGGGGGAGAAGGCGGGTGGAGTGGACGAAGATTCCAAAGGTGAGGACGAGGAGGAGGATGCGGATGAGGAGGAAGAGCGGACGGAGGAAAGTGAAGGAAAGGACGAGTTAGGATCGGACGGGTCAAAAGGACTAGTACTCCACGGCGGGCCGCAGCAACAAGACCAAGGTGGTATAGCAGCGGACGCCACCGATACCGTCTCCCAGGTTGATCCGAGAGCTGAGGAGCTACCAAGCTTTGCTATATCAAAGTTAGCTTTAGATGATAAGACTTAATCAAGTCAATCTCCTCGGCCATACCCTGCGATTTAGCCGTGTCTTGTAGGCCTGTCAAGTCAGTTGCCGAAGCATTTCGACCATGATCACGACTGTGCTCGAAAACAAGTACATTGTGGAAGTCTAAGACTTCCCATTTAATAATTTAGCAAGATTGCAGCTACCGCTGAAAGAGCTAGTGTACTAGAGGACTTTGCGTCCATACATGATGGTGATGTTCCACTGAAGCTCTTGTGTAAAGGACGAAAGACTGAACGCGAAAGCGACAACTTGAACTTCGACCACTCTGACAGCTCATCATATGTGCGACTGCGTTACCATTGATACATAGAGTAAACTGATCTCCTGCCACGTGAGATGGACGAACTCTTGCCACTTTTTGATACATTGAGATACAGAGCCACAGCGACAGTGTGAAGACCTCCTTCAGCATGACCCCTTAGGTAGACACTTGTCACCATGGTAAGTAGATAGTTGTCGCCATGGTAAGTGGTACCTGTCGCGACGTCGTACAGCTGGTAAACACATACCTTAGGCGTGAAAAATAGACTGCTTGTGTAAGTTTGCGATCCGCTGAACTGCTGAGGTAGTGATATCAAGGAAATAGAAATCTGCCGTCAACCACGACTCCCGATGGCTCCCGTGAGAGCACAAGCCACCGAAGGTCAACGATGTCATGGAGGTCTTGATACAAAGCTCATCCGCTCATGCAGAGGTGGTAATTGTACAGCTGACATCCCCGAGCACGGTAGCTTGCGCCGTCGAATTGGCGACCTCGCTGTTATGCTCTGGCGTGGACGGGACATTCTCCGAGGTAGGCTTCTCCTGCGTAATGCGCATGTTGGTGGCCGCCACACCTGGGCTCTCGATAATATACGACTCTCTTGGACTGGGTCGACCGAGCATCGGGACCGCATATGTTGGAATGGCAATGTTTGGGCGCATGCCACTACCCATAAGCGGACTTTGGCTCGCAGTACTGTAGTCCGAAGTCAAAATAATGAAATGGTGTTGCGGAATAAAGGTTCACAAACCTAGGGGAAAGCGAACGTCCAGTCATCCAGACTCCTTGTGCGCCTTGGAGATGGGGCATAAAGCTCTGAGGGAAGCCATCCGATGTCGGCGATGGATATTGATACGGCGATGTTCCTCCAAATACAACAGCGTTGTACTCATGAGCCTTGAACTGGCGACGCTCGGTAGTAAGGTTCTTGAGCTTCTTCTGCTCATCGGTATCAGCATAGCGGATTTGTAATTTGTTGCCGTCTTCGCCGATAGGCTTTCCATGATATTTGGCAATGACCTCCTCGCAGATCTCATGAGCCTCCATGCTATTGGATTCACCATCTAGTCAGTGGCTGGAGTGACACCATAGTATACGTCCATGACGTACCGCGCAAATCCAACACCACGGTTGATGCCGTTAGAATCACGAAGGATCTTCGCAGATATGACTTTGTAACCTTCGAAGATATCTTTGAGATGCTGATGAAGGGGTAAGTATCTCCATCGACGAAGGAAAAGAAAACATGTACTGACTACTTCGTTGAAATTTCTGGGGAGATTCGACACGTATAGATTCGTGTTGCCCGGATCAGATAAAGTCTTGAGCCTTGAGTTGTGAGATTCCTGACAAGCACACTCAGTACATCTAGTTGGGTAAGGGCCAAAGGATCGGCCTACCCTAGCAAAGCTGACTTCATATCCCAGGTGGAAAAAGCCACGAATACAGTTCTCGCATTGAACGTAATTATGGAAGTTGACGAATCCGAACCTGTAAAAGAAATTATAGTTGTGTTAGCAGTGGTTGAAAATCAGACATTGCCAATCTTACCCTTTGCAAAGACCCGTCTCGAGGTCGAGAATAGCTTTACAGCTGATGATCTCGCCAAAGCGTGCAGCGTAAGAGTGCAGCATCTCATCCGTAGTGTCAGGTAGAAGGCCACGGATGTAAACGTTAGTGATACCGAACTCATTCTTGAGAGCCTTGTCAAGCGTGCGCTGGCTGTTCGAAGACCAAGGGGCAGGAACCGCACGTGGAATGGCGGGCTCTTGCTGAGTGAGAGCATCTAGATCAAGGTACGAGTATTGGCCATCGGATCCCTTGCCCAGTTGTAAAGGAAGATATGGCTGAGACATTGGCTGTGTGGACGGAGTGCCGTAGCTGAAGCCCCCGCTGATAGAACGATCCGTGATAGCAATACCAGGCTGAAAGTCAGCATAGCTAACAGCACCCAAGTACGGGGTTCTGGGGACGTTCTCTTCATTGGATGATAGAGAAGTACGACGAGGTTCGGTAAGCTCTGGGACTTCTTTGGCCGCTGGATGTAAGGACCAAGTGGGCGGCTGAGGATATGTCGAGAGCATAGGCTGCCCTGGCACGTAGCTTTGCAGAGTGATCTGTGGGAGATACTGTGGAGCTGCTTTGAAAGACGCCGGTGCATGTTGGAAGGCCGCTTGAGAGGGTTGCAGTCCAGGAACCATAATACGACCATCAGGAAGGAAATAGAGCGGGTCGTTAGGTTGAGCGCCGACAAGGTGCGGAAGCGGAACTCCAAGATGAGGGCTTGCCATGGCTGGACTGGCGGCTCTCCCGGGATGGAGTGATTGTAGACCATTCAAGCTGACTCCACCGAAGGCTTGGGCAAGGTTTGCCATATGGACGTTGCCACCGTCGGGCTGAGGAGTTTGAGGTGCATGCTGGAAGTTGTAGCCCTGAGCTCTGTGCTGGACATGACCCGGAGCAGCATTCTGCGCGTGCATAGAGCCGTTCTGAGAGGTCCCCATGGTAGAAACAGCGTACTGGCTCGCGTGAATGTGGTTATAACTCGGCATGGTTGCGAACTGCGACATTCTAAGAGGTAACGTTAGCGAGGTGGTCAAAGTATGGTCATGCGACAAGAGCTGGTTATGGTAAGAAGCCAATGCAAAGGGACACAAGAGATCTCAGCAATACCGAAAGACTAGGAGTAAACGTCAACTCAAGTCGTAAGGTTACGATGTGACTGAAAAGCGTGTAGAAGCAACACGAGTGCAGACGCCCAAGTTGAAGAGGGATGAACCGTGAAGGCTAGAGTCTTCTCGAAACACTTACTTCTACAGATGCTGTCTTCGACGCGGCTGAATCTCGGTATGTGATTTTCGTGGTGAAGAGTCTCTTCCAAGTGGTGTTAGCTCAAGTCATTGCAGTCAATGAAACAAAACGAGGTACTCACCACCAGATCTACACCTAGGTACCTATGGCGTGGCGCAGAGAATGGCTTTATTGATTGAGGATTGACGTACGGAGACTGCTGCTGAACCAAAGCGTGATGACGTGCTTGAAGTAGAGGCTGTGAGGATGTGGGTTGACTGGTTGACTGGTGAGGTTTGCAAGTGGGCAAATGTTGATATCTGTTCGTTCCACAACCCACAAAAGCTGCAGAAAAGGAATGATGTAGAGCCAGTTGTCTGCGAGTAGCAAAGAATTGAGTGCGAATGTGTTATGAAGGATTGAGGAATTGTTGAAAACGAAAAGAATTTATAGTGGGTGGCTGGAAGTGAGCAAATGGAACTTTGGCTTGTTCTTGTTCGTTAGGGTAAGAGGTCGCCTTCGATTTGGAAAGCTCGAGCACCCACAAGACGTCACCAAGTGCCAAGCAGTAAGGTACTGTGCAGGTAAGAACATTTATAGCACTCGCGACTGCTAATCCGCAGGAGTTCATCCTCAGATATGCATATTAAGGTAGGTAAGGTATCTACCTTACCTGACCTGGTACCTTAGGTAGCCATGTGTCAAGTGCATACGACTGGGGAAGGTTTCCTGCCACTTTCAAATACCGGCAAAGACTGAGAGAAGCTGAGGTAAATACCAGGTATGGGAGCTCAGCGTTCATCCTAGCTTCCCTACAATCGATCTTCAATGCCAGATATGGCGTGGATGATCTCCTCAAGGAGCCAGGATCAGGTACACATATCAACATGAATCGAATATCTACAGCCACAAGGTCAGACGCCGCTTCCGGGAATCAGTGCAGGAAGCTGAGAGGTCGAAAAGCTCATCAGGCACAAGCAGCTACTTCTCAGGAGATTGTGTAGCTCGAGATTAAACGGTAAGTTTTGACTCACCTAGGGTTGCTCCTTCTATCCGTAACCGATGCTCGCTGACTCTAAGACTTCCCACATCTACCTTGTGTACCTGCACGACAACAGCGTCACCTCTCCCTCCTTCCTTCAGCAAGCAGAGAATCATTTCGATTACGGCCACCAAAGCAAGTCATGGAAGTAAACACTTGATGCTTCAAATCCATTCACAACGGTGAGGGATAGGTCGCAGACCTATAATTGGAAGTCGCAGCGAGGAAAGCATGCAGTTCCCCGACGATGAAACCTACCAATCGAGGAACAAATGACAAGAACTTCATCGACATAGCAAATTCAATCGGAGTGCACCGAGGTAGCAGAGTATAGCTGGCGGCAGGTACTGGGTCAACTGGAAAGGATCGCGGTACATTATTCGCCCATTGCTGGATTACATGACCTGTCGATGAGGACAACCTGAAATATTGGGAGAGGATGAGACCTGTCAAGCAGTCGCTGGATACTCTTGAGCCAAGCCATCCCATCGCACCGTCGGTCATCATTTCCCTGACCGTTTCCATTCCAAGAAGAATCGTTCCACCGGCAGCAGCAAGGTGGAAGACCTAAGCTGCTGCGGCAATGAGCTTACAGCGTGCTTGCTCGAAGCTGATCAGAGGCCGCCGAGGGGACCCGTACGACCAAATGCAGCCTCAGACGTCTCTTCCGTCCAGACGTGTCCAGCTGGATATGGCGATCATCTATCTGCACACAGCTAAACATACCTTACCTTGGAGCTCAGACAGGTACGAGCACTCCGTACATTATGCGAGATGAGAACTGTGGAGGAGAAACGTCGTTGAGAGTAGCCAATTGGCGAACTGCCCGATAGACGGGTAAGTTACGGGCACGCCGGGAGCTAAGACCCGAACCGGCCGAGCTAAGGTACTCTGTAGTAAACCGACGGCGCAAGCCATCCTTCGTCGATCTTACGATACACAACTGGTACAGGAACAATGGAACCGACTGCAGTATGCGAACAGATCTCGGGTCGATGGTCTGCCCTACGATGAGGTTGCATATCACATCTCGAAGACATCATATCGCGCCCAACGGCTCAGTTCCCCGTTCCCCAGACGCCGAGTATAGATACCTCCACAACATCAACCTATGGCAAAGCCCCGAGCAACCCAAATAATCTCTGCATAATTGCGGAGACCAGTCCAGTCGCTGGATCTCACTCATACCTTAAAAGACCATGACCTTACTTGGAACAAGGTAGTGGGGCTCTTGCCGAATATCTGAAGCCATGCAAGAGTCTCCGGGCGGAGAGAAACATCCGAATGTTTCCTCCGAATGTTTCCACCAAGGTCAGAGATCCCTCTTGGCCCGGTGGAGTGCTTCTTTCCAGGCACGAAACTGCCCTGACCAGTCGTGCGATTTGACTTCACCCAAAATTTTATTCTACTTATAAAATTACAAGGAAAAGGTCTGGTGAACTGCAAGCAGCTACATATCTCGGAGGAGAAGAGTCCCAAAACTACCTAGCTATTTAACACCACGTGTGGAATAACAGTCTAACCCCATCATTAACATCTTGAGTGAAGAGAGGCGAAAGAACATAATCTATAAGCAAACAAAACTCCCATCTCCAAACCCAACACACCAGCCGCAGCAGCAAGGAGCAGAGAGCAACCTCACCATCAGGCTGAATGCCGAATATCAGAACGCGAAGCTATGCACTCTCTCGCAACACACCAACGTCCCGTTTAGACAAAAGCCTCGCGCGACGGAACCAAACCCCCATCCCATCTACATATCCCCGCCCCTTCCCTCCCAGTTCTCACCCCAGTTCTCACCACAAGCCCCCCTCAAGAACCCAAGCCCGACATCCTCTCTCGACCAGATCACGACCAGACGTCCTCCTGATACTGATTCGACGCGCGCATAGCCTTGACCAACTCCTCGGCCTTGGCGGCCGGCACGCCGCGCTGCTCGGCGATGATCTGGGCCAGCACGGCGCTGACCTCGCGCGCCATGTTGGACGCGTCGCCGCAGACGTAGAAGTTCGCCTTCTGCAGCAGCAGCGCGTTGACCTCGGCCGCGCGTTCTTTCAGCCGCTGCTGCACGTAGATCTTCGACGCTTGCTCGCGCGAGAAGGCCGTGATCAGCTCGAAATTGGCGCCTAAGGCTTCTTGGTAGGTCTGTTTGTGTGTCGTCGAGTTGAGTTAGTTGGTGGGTTTAGGTCGCGACTGAATGAATGGGGGGGGGACCTGGGATTGGGGTGAGAGGAGAGGGGGAGGGTTACTTACGTTCCACTCTTCTTTGTAGAGGAAATCCTCGGAGCTCCGCCGACAGCCGTAGAAGAGGATCGTCTTCCCGACCTTCTCGCCGGCTTTGGCCTGTGCCGCACGTTCCTGGATGAAGCCGCGAAACGGCGCGACGCCGGAGCCGGGGCCGACCATGATGATGGGTTTGGAGGGGTCGGAGGGGAGTTTGAAGTTGGAGTGGCGCACGTGGACGGGGACGTGGATGCCGTCGTACTTGTTGCGCGGGCCGGTGATGGCGTAGGTGAGGCCGTGCGGGTCCGGGCTGGGGTCGCCGTGCTGTTTCTGCTTGAGGGCGAGGAGGTAGTTGGTCGTGACGCCGCGGACGATGTGCTCGCCGCCCGGGATGCGCACTTCCTCGACCACGGCGGTGATGGAGACTTTGTCTTTCTGCACGAGCGACGAGGAGGAGATGGAGTAGTAGCGGGGTTGGATTTTGGGGATGCCTTCGATGAATATGGAGAAGGGGATGTTGGTCCATTGCTGCGATGTCGAGACGCGCTCTAATACTTGGGCGATGTTCAGGTATTGGTTGGAGATCTTGGCGTGGAAGTAGTCCTTGTCGCTGCCGAGCTTCGTCATCTCTGCTTTGGATGCTTCGTCGGGAGCAAAGGCGGCTAAGGAGGCGACGAATTGACGTGAGACCGGACCGCCGATTTCCATGTGATAGCGAACAGCGGCGTCGTATGTAGTAGGTGTTGGGAACGGTACTTTTGCGGTCTGGTCGAGCCCCTTCACGCTAATAACCATATGTCTCTTTTCCGAGAGCCCAGCGATGTTCAGAAATCTGTCCACCTCCTTCCCGGCATTTGTCGGCCATACGGCGACGTGATCGCCCGTCTGATATGAGAGATTGGAGCCGCTAATGTCGATTTCCATATGAAGACAGTTTCTGTCCCTGACCGTGAACACTTCTCTTGACTCTGCAATCGGCGCGATGTAGGGGTTGTGTGCATTATATGGACCCTTTGACCTTCCTTCGAGGTGGTTCTTGTTCGGCTCCCCAAGATAGACCTCATCCGCTTCGGCGCTCATGTCTTCCTTCTCTATTACGCTGAAGACCGGCTCATAAATAGCCTCGCGCTCCTCAAGGCCCATTTTCTCCGACAGCGCGGTCCACATCGGCTCCTTCCACGAAAGAAAGTCTTCCTCCATCGTGCCTGCGCCATCGTCACCCTCTCCAGCTTCCCCTATTCTCGTCCCACCGAATTTCTCAAACGCGGCGTTTACCCGGCGGACCATCGAGTTGTAGTGCTCATATGTGTTGTTTCCGAGACCGAACGCTACGTATACCAAGTTCGCCAACGGCTTCGCGTCCGCTTCGCCACCGCCACTGAAAGACACTTCTTCGCCGGTCACGAACTCGTAAAAATCGACCGCATTGTCAGTCGGTTCCCCTTCACCGTATGTAGCTAACACGAACATGGCGACCTTGTCATCGGGAAATGTATCGAGGTTCTCATAATCGTAGTCCTCCAAATCGGCAACCATCGTCTTGAGCCCGAATCTCGACGAGCCTTCCTTGGCTAGTCTGGAAGCATAATCCTCCGCCGTACCGGTTTGAGAGCCGTAGAAGATGACACAGTTCTTGTCCGCCTCGTCCATCTTCTCGAGGATGTTTCTCGTCCGCCCCGCCTTGGCCCCATTCGCGCCAGCGTATGAGCCAGCGTATGGGTCCTTCGGAACGGCCCAATATGTTCCTTTGGTGAAGTATGCGACAGTGCCAGCAAAAAGCACGGCGAGTACTATGAGGTCTAGCGTGTCGAGTTGAGCCATGTTGGGGGATCTGTTCTGCCGTCAGCGCCACCAGATCCTTGAACAGCTCGATAACTGTCCACCTTTGCCGCGAGTCTTAGCGTATGGTTATCGAAGTATAATAGTGGCGAAGTACACCCTCATCCGATGCAAGAGACCAGACCAGAGGCCAGAGCTCTGTAACAGTGTGTGGCAAGTTGGGTGTTGATTATTATTGCTGACTAAAGGTAGTGGCCTCTCTCACGGTGTTTCTCACGGAACGGTTTGCTCAGAAAGACAAACGTAGCAGTGAGGCCAAATATGAGCAGAGTCTTTGATAGTTGGTCCAGCACGCTCAGAGGTGGTGCCGACTTCGAAGGATGGAAATAAGCAATCTCTATATACAGTATCTAAATATATGTCGCTCATCACAATACCTAATAAGCGGGAAGATCTAGGCAAAGTTCGAAAAAAGCGGGCGGGTGTCTAGGACCGATACGGTATAAGCTACTTCTTACTTTGTACCTCAAGGTACCTTAAAGTACCTTATCACACCCCTGATCGTCTTTCGCTTAAGACTTGATTGCTTGTCATTGGAGGTCATGATCGGACTGTTCCTGAGGCTCTTTCTTCGCTGAACTCGCCCGTGTAGGACTCAAAGTCATCCATCCCATGCTTCATTACCTACCACATACCTTGTGCCCACAAGAAGATATATATTCCTCCTATCCGTCATCGGCGAAGATGTGATGTATAGAGTTGCAATGAAATTATGGGTAAGCTTGACCTGCACGGAATCCTTCCGCCCCATATCATTCTATCTCCCTTTGCTCTCGTTTGCGCGCCTAAACCGAGCTGTCCTTCGTTTGATGCACCACAACGGCGTCCGGGCTGACAACTTACCCTAGCAGTTAGCTCACCACCTGTAGTAGGAAGGCAGCATGTCCAGACTTCACAGTCCGACTCGTCGAGTACGATGGACACAACCCCGGAACATGAACGGCCTCCTACAATGGAGCCGCTCACTGCTGGAGCTTCCGCCGCGCCAACTGTGCACTCGCGAGAGCCGTCCGTCGCAAGAGGACGACAGGCGGAAACTCCTATAACCACTGGCCCGAACGGGATCCAGCCGCAACAGGCTATCCGCGCCTCGTCACCGCATTCGCAGTCCAAAGTGGCCGGTGTAATCAGACCTGGACGTGGGATCGAGGGAGGATTGGAACGAAAGTTATCAGCGTCCTATGGACATCACCGCCAGACTTCCATCGTACATGGCGTTCAACACTCGCGCAATGCCAGCTTTGTGAATTCGCCCGAAACTAGTCCTCTCAGTACACATATGGTTGCAGCGACGAGCGACCTCTTAGGGAACGTGGTCCGGCCACAGATAGGCCATCAAGACCTGCCTGACCCCCCCACTGGCAATTTGCCGTCTGTGAACAATATCATCTCGACACCAACCCACTCCGTGACCCCCACCTTGGTGAATGACCGGGATACGCCCGACTCGACCAGCGGTACGCTTACACAACGACGGCTTGAACGTATGCATAGTGGTAAAGTCCGACGAGATCATGCGCACCATCATTCACATTCAAAACCTCACCACCATCCGCAGGAATGGAGGACCGTTGGTGAATACGCTCTACATCATCTATTCAACTCGGTTGGTCAAGATGCGTCTTGAGTGATCAAACATAGCTAATACTTCTCAACAGTTTATTGGCCAAGCGGATCATAAGATCATGCTGTGCGTCAACAATCCTTCCGACCCTGACTATCGAGTTGAACAAGTATGTGGTCCTGGGGTTGATCCGAGTTTTGATCAGTTGATCTCTGCGCTCGGTCATATCGCACGACAGAAACCAAAGCCTTTGATCGATACCTTGATGTTTTGGCGGAAGGCTAAGGGAGAGAATATCAACAACGGGAGGACAGATGGAAATTCCCAGAGGCCGCTGCCTCCGACGAATGGTTCACTACCAAGACGAAATACTGAATTGCTGCACATGGTGGGAGATTCAAGTCATTCCAACATGGCGCTGCAGGAAGCAACATCACCGTTATTAATGTCTCGTCAAGAGGCTCACTTACGAGGAAGCAGGAAGGAATCTGTGGCGAATTATCTGCTGTGCAGAGCACTGATGGAGATCTATAACCAGAGCACCTTGGAAGCTATCACGGCAGAATTAGCAGCCAGGTTAGAAGACGTCATCTTCATCCAGATGAAAGGCTGTGACCCAGATCAGCTGACTGCCTCGTCGTTCCGGATGGCGAACTGGACAATCTTTGGTCAAGTTCTTGGAGTGATGAGTGGGATCAATTTTGAGAGTGTTTCTGACAGATTCATTGCTGATCTGGAGAGGTCACAAAAGGACTTGGGTGCGAAAGGATTGGTCAACAAGGATGTGGAGGGTAAGGTTGAACTGACTATCATAGGTATGAGGCATTTGCGTGTGAAGGTGTACCCGGAGGATGCGTGGGACCGGTCCTGCGACTTCATGCAATCACTCGGCAGGTTCTTTGTCAATGCACATGGTCACCGGATCAAGCACGCATATTGCCAGACTCTGGAGAGGCTTCTTCTCCCAATCGCAACACAGGCGAGTACCGAGCTCAACGTTCCAAAATGGAAAGAAGTCCTCAGTGTTATCAATCCAAGATTATCGCAGATGTTAGCAAAACCTCGACATTGGCTCGGTGTATTTCCGCTGTCTGCAATAACACTATGTGTCTCGCCCACAGACGTCTTCTCCGCTCAGTGGCTTCCCGTCATCATGCCCTTACAGCCGAAACTGAAGGATCGGAGCACTAGAGGAACTGCATTACAAGCCATCTGCAGGCTAGTATGGACTTACTTATACCGAACCACAGACACTCTGAATGTCACTATTCGTAAGCTCGAAGATGTCATGAAGATTGTGTTTCCTCCCGGCAAAAAGAGCTATTTGTCGACAGAGCCGGCCGTTGCTGAGCCTCTCATCCAGTTGATCCGGATCATTGGCTTTAAGTTTCAGGACTTCTGTTTCAGAACAATAATCTTTCCGCTCATCAACTCCGAACTCATTGTCGCAGGGAAGGATCTGAAGGTTGAGCAGCTGGAGCCCGAAAAGATGGTAATCGGGATAAGAGCATTTCTTGCGATAATGTCGGACCTTGAGAAGGGTGAACAAGGACGACCGCCCTTTCCACAAACTTTCAGCACCGGTTCAGTCGTTCATCCAATACCGAGATCTCCAGTATTGCTTAGCCCGCGGCTGCTCGCAGAAGCACGGCCATCCCCAGATGCAAAAGAAGAACGACTGTCACGACCAGTCATAACAATGGGTTTCAGCGACGTCGCAAGAGAGTACTACGCTAGGTTCTGTGAGATTCTGGGGAAGATCACGATAATTTGTGACGACACATTTGGCGGTCAGGCCGTTCTGGACGAAAAGTTTAGTGTGCAGACGCCGAAGACGCCGATTGCCGAGACGTTCAGCTTCAGCCGAAAGGATGAACACCAGAATATAGCGGAACAGAAGCAAGGCTTCTATGATCTGCTGCATGTTGCGGTACAAGCCTTGCCTAGGTGCCTGTCAGCTCACGTTCCATTCAATTCTCTCATCAATCTTCTCTGCACCGGGACAGCCCATGTTCATAGCAATATTGCTGCCTCCTCCGCGGCGTCGTTAAAGTCGATAGCCCGTCAATCACATGCACAGCCTGTTACGATTGGGTTTGCAAGGTTCATCTTCAATTTCGACGCACGCTATTTCACCATGGCTGACGAAGGGATGCTTGGGCCCGGACATATTGAGAACACCCTAAAGCTTTACGTTGAGCTACTACAAATATGGATTGAAGAGATAAAGCAGAGGACGAAAGACGCTGTACCCGAGCCGCTAGAGGACAGCACATCTGGCAATCGCGCATTGCAACTAGACCTCTCAGCTGTATTGGCTTATGTGGAAGAAATCGAGTCTCATGGACTGTTCTTTCTTTGTTCTCAATCCAGAAGAGTCCGAGGCTTTGCAGTGACTGTACTTAGGATCATTACAGAGTTTGATGATGCTCTTGGGAAGGACAATACACGAATCATTCGAATTCTCGAGGGTGATACTCAACGAGTCATAGATCTCAACGATGCGCAGCTTTCGGTGGCAGAGAGAAGTCGATTGCAGAAAGGGAAACGGAAGAGTGGTCCCCACAACACGCTTATCGAATTGTGTAGCAGCGACGTCTCCTACGATTCGACTCTGTGGTTCAAGATCTTCCCAAACCTCATTCGCATCAGCTTTGAGACATGTCCATTTGCGGTTACGCTTGGTCGCGAGATAGTGTGCGCTAGACTCCTGCAGATGCATCAAGGCATATCAGCATTGGCGGACGCCCCCCGGGGACCGCAGTACAACGCTTTCGACCCCACTCCAACCAGGTTGGGTGGCCGGTTGACTTCTGCCCCGCCTGAGGTAACAATCGAGCAATGGAAACTGTATCTAATCATGGCATGTACGACTTTGACCAACGCAGGCGGTCAAACGCAAAGCCAGCTGGCGAACGCTCAACATGCGCGAAAGACATCAAAGGGCTCACAGCAAGGCCAGGATAAGATTGGTTCCGCCAGATCGCTCTTTGCCTTCATTATTCCCCTACTATCTGCTGGGCCTGGCTCAATACGGGATGCCATAGTCGTTGCCCTGGGGTCCATCAACATTAACCTCTATCGAACGTTACTCGAATCTCTACAATATGCGGTCACCACCTGTAATGAAGAAGCCAAAATGCGTATTGGCAATCACCAACGGACTGCCAGCGGTTCCCGCAGGAATAGGCGTACCGATCGACTTCGGACGGAAGTCACACATGTATATAAACTGACCTCTCACTTCCTGCATGAACGCGACGTCTACAACGATGGCTGGATTCTGAATAATCTCATCACTTATACGAAGGATTTACGACTCTTCCTAAGTGATGCAGACGTCCAAAATGATTGGGAATTTCAGAGACTACGGCGACATTATTGCGGTCTCATGGAGGAGCTCTTCGAGGGCATTAATCGTACCACTGATCCTGCTCGCTGGATGCCCTTCGAATCCAGAAAGTCTGCTTTTGCATTGATGGAAGACTGGTGTGGCTATTCGCCAAATCAGGAACACATCAGTCATCGCGAAGACAGCATGCGTCAGCTGGCTTTGGACCAGCAAAGAGATGCTGGGGAGAAAGGGAATGCAACTGCTGCAATAGAGATTGAGAAAAGGAATCTTCGCACGGCTGCACTAAGTGCCATGGCATCACTATGCGTATGGTTGAATTGACCCTTACCCTCTCAAATGACTAGCTAACAGTCGCTCGTTGACAGGGCGGTCCCATAAGCATTACTACGGAAAGTCGGGCAAATCTACAATTCGATGTGCGACGTATGCTTTCTTGGATTGATATCATCTTCGGCACGGTCAACGATAGGATGCATCTCATCGGCCGTCGAGCGCTCAAAAACTTGATCACTCACAATCGGGAATATCCCCATCTGCTTGAGCGGTCCATTCAGATGTGTTACTCCGTGGAGAGGCCACAGGCTCTTGGGAGCTACTTTGATGTGGTCATTCAAGTCCTGACACAGTACAAAGACTACCCTATCGCCTTCTGGAGAATTCTAGGCGCTATACTGTTCACACTAGGAAATGAGAATAGAATCGTTCGAATGAGGTCTGCACGTCTGCTTCGTACCTTAGAAGAGCGTCAACAAAAGAGCTCGAAGATTCAAGACTTTGATATCAGTATCTCGGACAAAACGACAGCGGTGTACAAACTGGCTCAATTTGAGATATCGAAGCGACTATGCAAACAACATTCAGAATTGGCTTTCCATATATTTTCTGAGTTCTCGTCACACTTCAAGGAGCTTCAGCCCGACCATCAACGGAATATGGTTGCTGCGATTTTACCCTGGGTCCAGACTATCAACCTTCAGCTTGACCCGAACGGAGGGCCCACAACTCAGTCATACATGCTTCTTGCAAATTTACTCGAGATCACCATCAAATCCAGCAATGCGTTGCTCAACGAGGTCCAGGCTTTATGGCAAGCTCTAGCTACCGGGCCGCACGGAGGCAACGTACAACTAGTACTAGATTTCATCATCTCCCTCTGCCTGGACAAGAGAGAGCAGAACTTTGTTGTTTACGTCAAGCAAATAGTGGTTTTCCTTTCGGGCACCCCAGCAGGCCAGAAAGTCGTAGAATTCTTGCTCTTGCAGATATCACCTAAAAATATGGTTCAAAAGAGGAGGGAACCGTCAGTTGCTCCAACAGAAGCGCTAGGCCTGCCATATATCGCCGATTTGTCTCTCGCTGTGCCTGGTGGAAATAAGCAAGTCAGTGAACCGATACCGGAACTAGAGACGCACGATGCTAATTCTTCCACAGTCTGGTTACTCCCTGGGGCAGTTGTCTCTGATCTTTCTCGTGGACCTGATGGTGGCCCCTGTCAACCTGGCTCCCGAATACATTCCACTAGTGCTCCAGGTGGTACTGATCTTATGGGATCATCATACATTACTTGTGCAAGAACAGGCACAGGAAATGCTAGTTCATCTTATTCACGAACTCGTGATCTCAAAGATTGAAGATCAAGCAACAACTCCCAACAAGAAATCCATCGAAGACTTTGTTGAGTCCATTCGTCAACAAGATTCTAAAGTCGTATGGGCTTATGGTGACAGCAACGGTAGAGACGACGATGAGAGTGGCAATCGAGTTCCGACGTCCATGACATATGTCACTGGTGAGGTTGTAAGCCTGTTTGCTATTGCCTATCCCGCTATACGCGAGCAGTGGGCCAAAACCGCACTCAGCTGGGCCACTTCGTGCCCCGTTCAACACCTGGCCTGCCGTTCTTTTCAAATCTTTCGCTGCGTCCTGACATCTCTAGACCTGCCCATGCTTGCGGACATGCTTGCTCGCCTTTCAAATACTATTGCGGACGATTTCCCCGATACCCAGACATTCTCGATGGAAATTTTGACCACTCTCAAGACGATCATTGGCGCTTTACAGCCTTCGGACCTTCTCAAGTATCCTCAGCTTTTCTGGGCCACGTGTGCCTGTCTCAATACGGTTCATGAGCGTGAATTCGTGGAGAGTCTTGCGATGTTGGAGAATTTCCTCGATAAGATTGATCTGAGTCAGCCCGGGATCGTTCAACTTCTCATGGACAAACAGCCGCAAACATGGGAAGGTGATTTCGATGGAGTTCAATCTATTGTCTACCGTGGTTTGAAGTCTTCTGTGTCCCTAGATCGAACGTGGAGAGTCTTGCAGAAGCTCACCCCACTACCCAATTGCCAGCTGGTTGGGAATGATAGTCGACTTCTTTTCGCCGTATTTGCAAATCTTCCGCGCTTCTTACATTCTTTCGATACGGATGTAAAGGATACGGCGTGCGTCGAGTGCGCTGAGACCTTGGTCAAAGTGGCAGAAGCCCAGGGGTGCCTTCACATCGCTAGATCACTGAACGGCTTCGCAAATGGTCGCTATCGGACAAGTAAGGATTTTTTGGCACAGTCAGTCTCGGCAATACGGTCCTCATTCTTTCCGGACCTCGACTTCAAAAGCCTGGTATTCATGATGGGCCTCCTTACCAATCGGCTCCCTTGGTTCAAGCTCAAGACTTTGGAGATACTCCGTGTCATCATACCTGACGTCGATACGCGGCGACCAGAAATCGCCAGACACGGGGCTGATCTAATATCACCGCTCTTAAGACTGCTACAGACCGAATTCTGTCCCCAAGCCTTGGAGGTTATGGACCATATCATGATGATGTCAGCAACCCCGATGGATAAACACCATATCCGGATGAGTATGGCATCTTCTTCCTCACCCGCACTCCGAAAGGAATACGAGCGGACACAAAGTCTATACGGTATCCCAGAGGATACGGGATGGTCCATTCCAGCGCCTGCCATACACTCCAACATGACAAGAAACAACGTCCATGCAGTTTTCTACACCTGCGCCGCGGCCGCAAACACAAATGCCGAGGTCGTACGAACTCCACAAATAGATTTCTACTCGGAAGATACTCAAGCAGGCTCGTACTTTGCCCGGGACCGAGCAGGCACTATGGTGTCATTGGCCGAGACCCAAGTCGATGGAAACATGGGCGACCTGGTATCAAAGCTCGATAGTCTGGATGACTTCTTCGAAGATAACCTCACCTCCGACAAGGTTGCAAATCACTTCTCCGCCAACAGTATGGTGGCGTTCGCCGGCGTTTCCGACGTCGGTGCAAGTCTGTACGACCAGCAGACTTTACCCCTTCTCCACCGGTCCCTCGCCCGTAACGAAAGCTACTCATCCTTCCAGAACGGTTTTACGGATGGAAAATCGCCAGGCGCTCGCGATCCGGGCGTCATGACGCCCACGGCTTTCACGGCTCCAGCGATGCCTCCAACCCGTCCCCCTATGCACGCACGGTCTGTCACATCGCCTGTGAACAATTTGCCCTCCGCCACAGGAATCGATCTACACTCGGATCACGAGGCAGACGAAGTCTTCTCTGACGACGAGCGGTCCACCGCGCACGGGCAGCCACGCGATGCACCATACTTCCTCGAAAGCGTGATCCGGGGTACTCGATCGGGCATGCGGCGGCTTACGGGAGGTGGTGGAGGACGCGATGGGGAGAGGCAGCGCGATTTTCTTCGAAGCCACAAGAAGGGTCTGAACCAGAATCCTAAATCACCTAAGGTCCCAAAGGTCCCGGAGGCCTATCTCCAAAACCAACATACGTTCCCTGGGATGTGAATTGCTGTACAGCTGTACAATCCGTCTCTATCATTAGCCCTCTTGCTACTTATACCCGCCCTGTCTGTCGTTTACTGCTGCCCATGCAATACAGGTATATTTGGGAGGTAATACTGTTTTTTGATTTTGTTATTGTCAGTTACTGGCGCACGCAGTCAAATTTCCTGCTTCATCACGGCGTCTTCCCCGCGTTCGGTATCATGGCCATTACACAAAGAGCGGGAAAAAGAGAGCTCGTCGCATAGCCTTGGCGTTACTTACCTAGCATGTTCAGATTTACTGTCTTTTCCTTTGCCACTGCGTTCTGTAATCTACCCTACTTGTATCTACATAGATAGACTCTAAGTTTCCCTGGGTGGTAGAGCTGGGCGTTTATGGCGGAAGCTGGGTTGGGCTTGGTTAGACACCAGGATGAGAGTCAATGGAACGGACTGCTGTATGAGGTGTCTGGAATCTGTATTCTAGCCAACTGATGCAGCAAGCTGACAACTCCTCTGATGCTTTTGCCAAGGTGGAGTCTTCCATGTGACCATGCTCACTCAGAGATATTGATGGTTTGTAACTTCTGAACAAGTTGGAGGACTTATTGGAAAGACAACCCCGTACTTGCTGCCGCATTCTCTACCTTATTTCGGGGACATATACCGAGTCTAACCCTCATTGCTCAAGGAAGGGCGCTAGAGATTAGAGCCTTTCTCTAAAACTGAGCCGCGTGCCTTAAAGCCCCACCTCGCCATACCTAGTGTAGACCTGGCACTTTTGAGCATGTTGACTGGCATCTATTGAAAAATGGTGCCACGGTAGTCGAAAATTCGCGCCAGCATGTCCCGCTGAAGAGATTCCGCCATTTGCAACAATCAACATGTCCACCCCCAAAGCCCCGCCCGCACCAGGCTCCGCGCCGGATCTAGAGATCCTCGGCAACCAGGTCACGGTGCACCCGGCCGGGTATATCGTCGAGTCGCAAGGAGCGCAAGACGACGCCTCGGAGCGCAACCTCGTCGAACACATGGCGCGCTTCCGCCAATCCCCGCTGGACTTCCTCCGGGAAGCGAGCCTGCACGTGTCCGGCAGCGGGTGGCGGGCGTACGACGACTTCATCGGGCAGCCGATCTTCTATGCGGGCTTCACGGCGAACATGAAGGCGGCGGTGCTGGCGGTGCCGATGCTGCAGCGCAAGATCGGCGAGCTGGCGGAGACGCGGGTGCAGGCGGAGGCGGCGCAGGGGCTGCTGCGCGCGGACGATCGGCTCTACTTCAGCAAGCGGGCGGCGAGGCGGGTGGAGATTGAGGAGGGGCTGCGGCAGGTGGCGGAGGAGTTGACGGGCGGGATGATCTGCAAGTTCGAGAGCAAGACGTTCATAAGGGGGGCGTATTACTTGTGCACGCAGCTGCTCACGAGGGCGTATCATCAAGGTAATGGGGGCTTCTTTGCGTGGTGACTTTACGGGTGGTTGTGACGGTGCTCAGACTCCCCTTGAATAGGCATCCATGTCTCTAGCGCGGAGGTCGTCAGGCTGCGGTCGGTGGCGGAGGAGGCGGCTAGGAAGAAGCATTCGATTATATTCCTTCCGTGTCACAGGTCTCACGTCGACTATGTCTCTCTGCAACTGATTTGCTATCGTCTGGGCATCGCTCTGCCGACCGTTGTTGCGGGCGATAACCTCAACTTTCCCGTGGTCGGACAGTTTCTACAGAATGCAGGTTCGTGCCCTGGAACCTCTGAGTGGATAGCGTGCTAAAAGGTGTTCTTAGGCGCGATGTGGATAAGACGAAGTTTTGGAGATGATGTACTATATACGACTCTTGTGCAGTCCTACATCGATACGCTGTTGCAGAATGGGTACAACTTCGAATGTTTCATCGAAGGCGGCCGCTCAAGGACAGGAAAGCTGCTCTCGCCCAAGTTCGGCATATTGCGCTTCTTGCTCGACAGCGTACTGTCAAGTCGGGTGGATGATGCCATCATCTGTCCTGTCAGCACGCAGTACGACAAGGTTATTGAGACGGAGTGCGTGGTCGCAGACTCGTCTAGTTCTACTGGTTGCTAACGTTGTCAACTTAGGTCCTATGTCAGCGAATTGCTGGGCCAGCCAAAGGCGAAGGAGAACCTCTTAGGCTTCCTGTCCGCTTCCTCGGTCCTTTCTCTAAAGCTCGGACGTGTCGACGTTCGCTTCCATGAACCCTGGAGCTTGAAGGGTTTCATCGCAGAGCAGCTGGCTCGATTTGATACCGTACCCCAGCCAGCGGATCTACGAGACCCCAAAGGATCTGGAGTAAACGTGCGGCTACTGAGGACGCTAGGGTACAAGGTTCTCTCGGACATCAACGAGGTGTCGGTGGTCATGCCCACAGCTCTCATCGGTACCGTTCTACTGACGCTAAGAGGCCGAGGCGTCGGAAAGGCGGAATTGGTCAGGAGGGTTGATTGGCTGTGTGATCGGGTGAGAGCCAAGGGCGGAAGAGTGGCCCATTTTGCCGGCGCGCCGACCGGTGTCGTCGTCGACCGCGCCCTTGAGGTCTTAGGTCCCGGACTTGTCGGTCAGGTTGAGGGTTTGTTAGAAGAGACATTCTACGCGGTGGATCGCTTTCAGCTTTCATTCTATCGTAACATGACAATCCACCTTTTTATTTCCGAAGCGCTTGTATCTGCAGCCATGTACAGTCGGGTCAAACTCGGAGGAGGACCTGACAACCAAGCGATATCGTATACGTCCCTCTTCAAGCAAGTTTCGTCCCTCTCTCAGGTGCGTTCGTTCTATACTCTTTTGGGTTTGTCTTGCTCATCGAGGGTAGCTTTTCCGTGGAGAATTCATCTTCCCGACAGAAGGACTGGCAGTCAACTTGGACAAGACACTCCGAGGACTCGAAAGCGACAACGTCATCTGTGTAAGGCGCGACTCGGCCGGAAGCATTGACCAGGTCGAGTTGAGCGACGCGGAACGCCAGTGTGGAAGGGAGAACTTCGACTTCTATTGCTTCTTGATCTGGCCATTCATCGAAGCCAGCTGGCTGGGCGCTGTCTCGCTCATGGGATTGACCCCACCACTGGGCCAGGAGCAGGACATGTGGTGTGACATGAAGCAAACGCAGGACAAAGCACAGTTGGTAAGATACCGTGGTCATACCATATTCTTGTCCCTTGATTACTCGACTGACCACCTCTTAGCTTGGCAAAACCCTCTATCATCAAGGCGATCTCTCCTACTTCGAAGCCGTCAACAAAGAAACACTGAAGAACGCCTACCAGCGATTCGAAGAAGAGGGAATGATAACAACTTCAAAGAGTCAAGGATCACGAGCAGCGCCAACCGTCAAGCTGGCGGCTGAATGGATCCCTCGCCGGGACTCCACTGCTGGTAAGATTATTCCCGAAGGAAGGCTATGGGACTATACCGAGATGATTGCTCTGTCGCGACGGGAAGGGTGAGTTAGCCGGCATGATCCAATGCACGCACGCTTGCTCGCGATGCTGACAATCCTACAGCAAGAACCGCCGCGATGGAGCGACGGTGTCTACGCGTGTTTTGGCCCTGGCCGACAAGCTCGGGCAGGAGCTCTCGAGAACGGCGACGGCGAGCTCGGCGATCTCGCCCGTCGGTAGCGACGTCTCGCACCGGAAACGAAGGCGGAGTGAGATACAGACGAAGTCACAGTTGTGATTATATTTCATATGATCCCGGAATTAACAGCTCAATGGGAACCTTCCAAACCCTTTTTCTAGACGTTTCTTGTGCTCTACCTAGTACGCGTTTGATGTACACATGATAGTTTGGCCATCCTCATCCTCAACTCCTCAGGGGATGCAAAACAAAACCCCAGCCCTGCACAGAGCGAGAATTACGGGATTGACTTGCAGCGTATGGGAAGCCGAATGTGGGAAACCGAACGTATTTACTTTGACATGAGAGGTCTCGCATTATTATATCTCTTATACCTACAGAGTATTGTCTCCTTCGCCGCGATCAGCAGTGACAGAACGGGATCAAGCGCCAACCACGCCGTCTGCGGACCCCACGTCTGACTTGCAGAGAGTTTGCATCCCATGAAACATAGCAGGTGAGTTATGCTTCCCTTGTATAATGTATGAGCGCTTATAAAGAGTGAATGCGGACGAGGCTAATGGAGCCTTCCGTCGTTAGAGGTGGCACATGCAGAGACACTCATTATTAATATTTTCACATCCTGCAGGAGCATTCTTCCTTCTTGAAAGAGCTTCCTATGGAACATCTCTAGATCAAAGACCTCTTTCCCAATCAACCCCACTACCACCGCTGCTCTATCGCACCCTGCCGCTACCATGTCTTCGACTCGCCTCACCGTTCAAGAAACCGCTCCCGAACTCTTCCTCCCCGACTCCAACATCAACCCCCGAACTCGCAAGCGGACCGTCCCTATGCAGGTGCTAAGCCTCGGCTTTCCGCGCACGGGAACAATGTGTATGGCAACCCCTCCACTGACCTTTCCTCTGACACTGCAAACCCTAACCCACCATAGCAATGCAAGCCGCCCTGAACATCCTCGGCTACACCTGCTACCACTCCATCTAGTTCTTCAACAACGTCCGGGACTGCGCAATGTGGAACGAGGCCATGGACGCCAAATTCCGCGGTCAGGGCCGGCCCTTCACTCGTGCGGACTGGGACCAGCTGCTCGGCCACTGCAGCGCCGTGAGCTCAGACCCGCCCGCCGTGGCCTTTGCCGAAGACCTCATCGCGGCGTATCCGGACGCCAAGGTCGTCCTGGTCGAGCGTGACATCGAGAGCTGGTACAAGAGCTTCGACGCCAACGTCATCGAACCCATGTGGAATAAATTCATCAACCTCATTGCAGCTTGCGATCCGTTTCTGGGGCCCGTGGCGGCCTGCCATCATCGGTGGGCGCGGTGGTGGCTAGGCGCAACGGGGAAGAAGGAGATGCTGGCCAAAGCGAGGGACAAGTACCGCGAGCATTATGCACTCGTCCGGAGGGTGACGCCGCCCGGGATGTTGCTGGAATATCGAATGGGAGATGGGTGGGAGCCGCTGTGCGAATTTCTAGGCAAGCAGGTGCCTGACGTGCCGTTTCCGAGGCGCAACGATGAAGCCGCGCACAGAGAGCAACTGGCAGTGATAGTCCGAAAGGGACTCTGGAACGGGCTGAGGAGGGCTACGACCGTGGTCGCCGGCCCACTGCTGGGTATCGTGCTTGCTTGGTGGCTATGGGGATCCAAACTCTCGACGACAGTTCACTTTTGGCAAGATGAAAGCGGTGACCGACCACTAGCTGTACGGTAGAGATCCGGTCTGCCCAGGTGAAACCGAATGGCTCTTGCGGACAATTCAATGGGTTTCTACCAAAGGACTCGGAGGACTGTTTTCGGACTGGATTAGCTATGCTGAAAGTGCCTTGACCTTGAGAGATGATGTAAGGTAGACATCTAACTGCACCCTCAATCAAATGGCTAGATTTAATCCTATGTTGACATTCGCATCTTTGCGTTCGGCAAGTTCACATCTAGAATCATGCAGGTCTCCCTGCTCATTCCTCCCTGGCCTCTCCATCCTTTAGACCCAAAAAAACCCTCCACTTGCACGTCAAAGCTTGACATTAATACTGTTAAGTACTCTATTATTAGATACTATCACAATTACGTCATCCGGAGCCACCACTAAGATATCGACTAACTTAGCCCGAGTAGGCTTAGTCCTCTTCTGCTTCCGCAACCCAGACGGAGTTTGCCGAGACAGAACCCCCCCAATCCACCCCCATTCCCATTCGAACACCGAAGCCAAACGCAATTCGTTTCTTATCTCAACTAATTCCCGACTTCACTTCTTCACTACTGATCATTAACTTACTCTCGCTACATTGTCTTTGCCACAGCTATTCCAAACTACTGGACTCCTTACCGTTACTCACTATTACTCCCACAGCCTTCGTTCATCGCCATCGTTTCCCATTGTATCCATATGTCAACATTCGCTTGAAGTGACCCTCGCTTTACCTTATCTAAAAGCTCCTCCCAAGACTACATCACAGCGCTGAAGAAGTTTCGCCATTGCGCTCGTCGTTCTCGCGCATTATATACCGAATACGAGCCAGGAGATGCTCCCGATACGCGGCTAATCTAATCAAATGGGAAAATGTTCGTCTTCGCATCCCAGCACTCTCTCGCCTCTTGAGAGGTATTTTCTCTCTGACTGATGTTTGCCAGGGCGATTCGGAGTTATCTTGGATGCTGGATCCTCGGTGAGTGCAGTCTTGAAGCCTGTCCCAGGGGTATCACGGCCCTGATTCTCGGATATAGGGTACGCGGGTTCACATCTACCGCTGGCTCGACAACGACAGAGCGCGGACGGAGGGTGATGCCAAGGCTTTGCAAAGCTTACCGGTCCTCACAACCAAAAAAAGATGGACGAAGAAGATACATCCCGGTTCGTCAAATCAGCGACCCTCTCCGCCCCGATCTCTTGCGGCTGGTGGGAGACTTATGGCGTGGGGTTGATAGGTATATCGACGTTCGGCGACAAACCTGACCTGGTCGGACCAAATCACCTTGAACCGCTCTTCCGACACGCACTGGAAAATGTCCCCCCGGATGCTGTTGCAGACACCCCGATATTTCTTCTCGCCACTGCAGGAATGCGGTTGCTGCCGGAATTAGAACGAAAAGAGCTTCTGGCGAACATCTGCTCCTACGCTCGAGCGCACACCAACTTCCTCTTACCCGAGTGCAACCTTCACATTCAGGTGATACCGGGCGAGACGGAAGGGTTGTATGGTTGGATAGCGGCAAATTATCTGCTGGGGGGATTTGACTCACCCGAAGATCATGCGCATGGAAAGGGTCATCATACGTACGGTTTCCTCGATATGGGAGGGGCATCAGCGCAGATTGCCTTCGCGCCGAATGCCACCGAAGCCGAGAAGCATGCGGAGGATCTGAAGCTGCTCCGGATGAGGACGCTGAACGGACTGCCGATGGAGTACAAAGTGTTCGTGACGACATGGCTGGGATTTGGCGTTCACGAGGCGAGACGTAGATATGTGGAGGCGCTGTTAGACGCCAGTGGGACGCATGATGCGCGAGAGCTGCCAGACCCATGTTTGCCGGTAGGTCTGAGTATCACGACCAAAGGGGATGTTCTGCTACCCGGGTCGGGCGAAGTGAAGGGAAAAACGCCCTATCTGATCGGGACCGGTCGATTCGATGAGTGTCTACGGCAGACCTATCCGCTACTGGACAAGGATGCGCCTTGTGAGAATCAGCCCTGCCTGCTCAATGGGGTGCACGCGCCGGCGATTGACTTTGACGTCAATCATTTTGTTGGTGTGAGCGAGTACTGGCACACCACGCATGAAGTATTCGAGATGGCATACAAAGACAAAGCATATGACTTTAACACCTACCAAGGACGCGTCAAAGACTTTTGCAGCCAGGACTGGAAGACCATCTCCAAGGGCGTTGGTGACAGCAGGTGGGGCAAGAAACTCGACGAAGCGACAGCGGTGGAAGTGTGTTTCAAAGCTTCTTGGCTCATCAACGTCCTACATGACGGTATCGGTATTCCTCGGGTGGGACTCGAGAACACCAAAACGAAGGGATACAACGGCACCAAGGAGGTACTGCAGCACGCCAAAGGAAAAGGCTTCCTCGACCCTTTCCAGGCAGTGAACAAAATCGAGGACACCGAAGTCAGCTGGACGCTGGGGAAAATGCTACTCTACGCCGCGAGTCAGGTCCCGCCGCTAGACCGTTCCCATCCGGTAGGTTTCGGCAGTAACGTGCCCGGCATCCCACCCGACTTCCAATACGCCGGCTCCAGATACGCACCGGCACCGAACGCGTCGTCAAGCGCCGACGACAACAACGGCGACGACTGGCACGACACCCTCTTCGAATCCACTCCGTCTCGCCGCATCCCCGGCTTCCTCATCTTCATGATCATCGTCTGCATCGCCGTCTTCCTCCTCTGCGGCCGCGACCGCCGCACCCGCCTCTACCGCAAACTCACCTCCCCCTTCCACCCCACCCGCACCCGCGGCGGCGCCACCAACCGCAAACGCAGGCTCTTCCACGGCAAACTCCCCTTCTTCACCACCCACTCCGGCCCCGTCTACGAGCGCGTCCTCGAAGACGGCTCGGCCGCCTCCTCCTCCGCCCTGCACGACTTCGAGCTCGGCGCCGTCGACGCCGACCCTGCTGACGAAAACGACCACTCCGACTCTTCTGAAGGCAGCGGCGCCGGCCGCACTTCGGGCTGGGCTACCCCGCGTGTTAAAATCAACGGCTTCGAGAAGGGTTACGCCGGGTATTCGGACAACGTCCTCTCGCAGGGTGTCGGCCTGGGTCTTACGGCTCCCGGCATGTCGTCCAACGCCATGGATAGGAGCGGGCTGGTCGTAAGGACGGAGAGTCGAGAGCGGTTGGGCCCGCTGGGCGGCGGTAGCGGCGTCGCTGGTGGCGTGGGTGGGAGGCGGAGTCGTACGGGCAGTCCGGTGCGGTTCAAGAGCCCGTTGATGACGCCGCTGGCGGAGGATTAGGTTTTTTTCACGCGAGTCGAGTCGAGGTTTTGGTGTTTGGTTTTTTTTGTCTTCTTTGGTGCGGCGTTCGAGGAGTTATGGAATGGGTCGGGAACGGAATGGATTGGTGCTTTTCGGTGGAGTGAACTGGTTTATGTCCTGGCGTTTCATTGGGTTAGGTGTGAGATTTGATGGGGCTTGTGTCGGCCTGGCTGTGGTGCTGGTGCTGGTGCTGGGTATGCAATCGCGTGGGATGGGATGCGATGGCACACGGCAAATAATAGCGTACACAAAATACAGGGAATATAATGAATAGGAATCCCCCAAATCTACCATCCCTCTTTCCATCCTCGTCCCAAACCGCCCTTTCTCGGTCTCACTACCCTCCTTTCTCGTCCCCTGTCCCGTTGCATGGTGCGCGCTTATCTATGGCTTAACCCTACCCTAGCCGTACCCCCGACCCGCTCTCCTATCCCATTCCATCCCGTCTCTTCTCACTTCTCTCAATTCTCTCCCCGGTTCTCAATTCAAGGTGTGGTATAGGGGGTGGATAGAAAGGGACGGTGCGGATGCGCCGAAATGTCGGTCGGGAATTGGGTCTCCTTGAGGGCGTGGCAAAGTCGAGTTTTCGATCATGACGAACGAGGTCCGAAGCGCTGTCCGTCTGTCCATCCGTCCGTCTGTGTGTCTATTTGTCTGTGCCGGAGGAGGCTGTCTATAAGTGAAGGAGGGGTCGGATCCGCTGTGGGAGCGGTGCAAGTGGGCAGCTGCACGAGGGGCGGGGCGGGGGAAAGGGGGGTAAGAGGGGGAGGAGGAGGGGGTTAGATTGGGGTAAGGTCTTTACGACGACACGAGACTACACACGACATGACGTGACATGACAGGAACTGGTTTCGTTTCTCATCTTCTATTAATCCACAAGCGAGAGGCCATAGAGGTCTAGTCTACATGCTCACCAGACCGACCCGCCCCCTCCATCGTAGATCCCATCCCTTCGCCCGCATTCAGCAACCCTCAATGATTCGCAAGCGCGCCATCCCGCAAATCGCTTCTCTAGAGCAAGACCATATCCTCATCCTCATCATTATCATCACCATCACCATGATCGTCCTCGCCAGAGTCCGACTCCAACCCAGACGCCACGTCATCCCCACCACCATCATCCCAGATATCATCCAACAACTCATCCTGTGCGAACGCCCGGCGAGCGCCACTACCTTCTTCCTCCATCGTCGTCGATACCTTGACCTCTGGCAGGTCGCCAACGTCTCTCCCGGCGGTGACCTCGCTCCACTCCGAGTCGGCATACGCCATCTTCTCCTTCCCCTTCCCCTTATCCTTCCCCTCGTCCATGCCAGTCCCGACACTCGACCCTCCATCGCCGCCCAACCTCTTCCCAGCCAAGACCTCGCTCCAGACGGAATCAGCCTCGTAGACGCGCCGACGGTCCATCTGCTCGGACGCGCCGACGCTCGTGTTGACGACGGTCGACGTGTGCGGCGTGCTCGAGTCCCCGGCCAGACTGCCTCCTCCACCGACGAGCTCATACTCGCTGGAGCCGGTACTGCTCAAGCCGGTATGGAAGCCCGGGCCCGGCGCGGCGGCCGAGAGGCCAGCCTCGGCGAGAGGGACGGAGTCGTCGAAGACGCCGCCGCTGCCGTCGTCGTTGCCGCCGGCCCACAGGGGGAGGTATTTCCATTCGGACTGATCGAGGCAGACGAGCGTGTCGGTGAGGACGAGCTCGAGGGTGTCGGAGCGCGTGGCGGCGTCCGGTGCGGCGAGCATGCCAGTGCAGATGGCTTCGATCTTGTCGCTGACGCGGAGGAGGAAGGTGTTGAGATCGAAGCCGGAGTATTTGCTTTCCTTTCTGGCGAGCTGAGGAGAGAGGGCGTCGTTTCGTGACATGTCGAGAAACGATGCTGGTACTGTGACTTGTATCTGACTGTTGGAGACCATCTGTGCCTGCGGAGTGGTGACTTTTGAAAATAGACTCTCTGGCAAAGTATCTTCGAGATGAATTAGCTCTTGGTACGAAAAGAACAGTTTGAATCTCCTTGAGAAATCGGAAACTAGAGCTGATTTACCTTTAGCATAGCCAGGACTGATCAACGTTTTCAAGTGGTGTATCAGCAAGGGCGGAAGGATGTCGACGTTGTTTTTCGCGAACGAGGTTGCGGGCGCTAGGCGAATCGGTATCTGGCTTGACGACTGGGATCCTTCGGTCCTCCCCAGAGGCCACTCTTCAAGAGAACTGGAGAGTCTACGTCTCTTGCCATCATGCTCACTACGCTCCTCTCGTCCGTACATTCAAGTTTGGCCTTCTTGGGACTCAGAAGTGAAAGGCCACCCAACCGCTTGATAGGATCGTCCACCTGGGACCGCCCATCCAGGCGACGAGGACGGGCAGTTTGGATGATTTTCGGTTCCTTGGGAGGGTACAGTGCTGCATGTGTATCGTCGAGCCTTCTAATTCGGCCTTCCACTCGCCACTTGACCACCTCGTCGAAGAACTTTGCGTCGTGCATTTTTCGTGCCAAGGAAGTCCAACCGGGAACAGGCGAGAAAAGATCATTACGGTCGGTGTGAGTGTTGATCGATCCCTGTGAGAAATCTTCTTGTTTCAACGTCTTCCAAAAGGACTGCGTGAAGATGCGTTCCAGCAATAACAGTCCGTTGTAAGTCTCAGTGAAAGATGTGGTGGGAAATAAGTCCGATCCGATGCGCCTCGTATCAGGGACAGGTCCTATCAAGCCTTTGTAATCGCGACAACAGACCCAGTAGATGCGGCCCCGCACGTAGGCTTTGAGGATATCCTTCAACTCCTTGATCGCCTCCTTGTACTCGATATCTTCCTCAAACTCGGAAAGGACGGAATATGCCGGAATGTCATCGAGCCAAGCCATACTTTCGTTCACCAGCTCACCGAACCGAGATCCCACGCGTTCAATGAAGGACTTGCTAGCATATTCGATCCGAGTCTGATAGTCTTCGTGCACGTATTCTCTGCGTCTGCCGTATACACTGTGGGCCGCGTCTTGTTTAGGTTGATCACGAGTTCTGCAGACGTTACCTAGAGCTTCTTCACCAACTAGGATCGCAAAAGTGTCTCGGCAGAGGTCCCAACACTGCAATCCGTCGGCGATCTTTTGACTGGTCTCCGGCAAGACTTCCAGAAAGTATGAATTAGGCGGTGCTCGGAGCCAACTGACAATGTAATCCGTCAGAGGACTATGCGTGATTTCGAAGTACTTCGCCACCGCGAATGTGGTCCACAACTTAGGCGCCGAGTTGATCCTTGGATCGAGACCCTCAACCGCAGCATGAAGAACGCGCTCGATCGCCACTCGATGACGTACTGAAGTATACTCTAGAGGAAGCGCATCTGTAGTCGATGCAAGTGGCGCGACTTCCTCATCACATGTAGGTGCTGAGCCAGGAATCGGCATCCCCTTGGGTTCAGGGATCCAATTACCTCTCGCTGTTGGGTCGTCTGCAGCTGTCGTGCTGAGCTGCTGGGGATTTTCCACAGCCTGGGCGTCATTCGACATAGTGTATAGCTCCATCTGATGCTCGTCAGGGCCGCCCACAAGGTGCTCCGACACGTTCCATCGTTTTCCTGCTTGATACCACCTCCTCACACCCAAAGAGCAACATAGCTCCGTCATCAGGTAGACAGCGTCTTCGCCTTCCACCGGAGGTGTGAGATCCAGCACATATTTGATTCCTTCCGGAAGATTATTAACAAGACCACGTCTGCGTAGTACTCGGTGTTGGTTTGTGGGCCCAAAGGCCTTGTCGAAATATGGAGAATGCAAAGCCAGAAACTTCTCTCGACGCATACGATGAGGCAGCGTAGACCGTGTTGTATACAGCCGATACGCATAGTCATTTTGCGATGGCTGTTGCGAGGCAGGATCACTGTTGCGAGTTATTAATCTGAAACCTTTCCAATCTGAAAGCAAGATGTAGCTCACATGAATACCAAGGTATCTGCTTCGGAATCGTTCAGCAGGGGCAACTCCACTGCTAACCTCATCGCCATATCCTCCACCAAGTTGGTAATCGTCCAAGGTTCCGGATGGCTTGTCTGCGTCGCCTGAGGACCCTCTGTTGTCGCCGAATGCGAGTGGGCGCTCGGACCACTCTCCACATTGTCGTTTTTGGCCTGTTCAGCGGAAGAGGCGAGAGCTTTTTGAAGAGTCTGGTCCCGTTCTTCTGATCCTGCAGCGATCATCATGGCCTCTTGCGTAGAGGGTAGCCAGTCATCGAACGCGGTCGCAACTGCAGGTAACACGCCTGAGCTGTCGGAGCCAGAAGCAATCGCTGGAAGCGCTAGAGAAGCAGCAATAGCTTTGTCTATGTTTGCTTGCTCAAGAGGCGAGGGAGATTCTGCCCCGTAAACCCGATCCTCCATACGATCGCCCGAATAAGCGGACGGCATCGTGGTTTGGCGAGTATCCTGGGCTAAGAGGTTCCTCGAAGCTGTATCCTGTAAAGTACGGGACGTGGTCAGCTCCGACTGGCAAAGTTTAGAACGTAATGAGCAGCTGAAAGGAGTATTGACACGCTTTTGTATCGAAGGACGAAAGGGGATAGTTCACACGTCGAGTCACGTCAATATGCCCACCTTCAGACAGATAGTCCACTTACTCCATTATGCTTGTATCGCATAGACAGATGGATTGGACTTCTGACGCTTTCGTGGCCAGAGTGGTGGAAGTGTCATGAAGTGAATATGACTTACACGTCCAAGGCTGACCGTCGCCAGTGAGTAACACTAGCGAGTATCGCCAGTGATTAACACGAGTGGATACTTAGCCCCACCACCACAGGGCTGGGGCTGTGCACTAGCCCCTACAGAACGCAATATTTCCTGCAACAACTCTCTGGTTAGAGACATCAACGAGTAAGAGTGTCATGAGCAATGGTATAGGTACTTACAAAAGATGAATTTCAGCTCGAAAAGCTGAGGGCATTCTGCTGTCAGGACGACGCCCATCGATCAGGCTGAAGCCTTGATACCTGCCTGGTAGCTCAAGGTTGTGCGTCCATGCAGAATCGCAGTGTTTGACTCCGCGTCTGACTCAGCCCCACCAAGCATGTGATGCGGAGCCTCCGAAGACTTTCTTCATAGCCCTGTCTAACTGATATCCACTGCTTTCTGTTCCTTGTTGTCACCGGTGTGGATTCGCTTGCACTGCTTTCGAAACCAAGGAACTGCAGTATATCAGGGCTTGGGCTTTTTCCTGCAGAGTACCCAGATTCCTCCGACCATGTACCAGTCGATCTGTTTCACAGCAATGATCGCCAAGTATAGACGGTCTAGATTGCTGTGTGCTGGTAGTTCTCTCCATTGCTAGACTACAGTCATGCTGTATCCAACGCAGCAAGAAAACAAAGGCCCATAATTGCCGGGCTGAAAGAGCCCAATGTTGCTGGGCTGATAAAGCCCAAAGTTGGTGATCGTGCAGTGGGACACAAGGCGAGAACTGCCTTTCTAGTCGCATCTCGCTTCAATAATAGTGTGTCCTTCACTTACCAAGCACGTGATGTACAGCATGTCTTTCTGTGATATTGTTGCTTACTCATCTCTTACTAAGTGCCCCTATTTATGTCTTAGTCATCATTTCCTATATATACTCTACATAGTGTAAACAAAAAGAAACAACTTTCTACAGATCAATTCACATCTGATAGCATCAAAGATTTAAAGCATACTTTTAAACAGCTTTAAGACTTGAGCTTCAATCTAAATTAATTTGATTTATATTTTAATTGTAAAAGTTTCAATACAATAATGCATAAATTACATATTCATTCTCTCTTCAGTACTCATCACTACTTCAGCATTGAGACTACAGAATAAAGAGACAAGTTTTTACACTGTATTGTATAAAGAAAAGTTTTATCTTTTTTATATTGTGACATATTTGACAGCAATTTAAATCAAATCAGAATTAATTTATTAATTAATATCTTCAATCATTTACAATCTCTCACTCTATGTCTGAGGTCACATCTCTATCTAGTGCAGCTTCAGAGACTCAAGAAATATTTAATATAATAATGTTTTTTTTAACAACAATGTTTAAGAATTTTCTGAAGATGAAGACATCATCTATTTATAAGAATAATTAAAAAGTAAATACTGAAGAGATGTAAGTTCTTAAAATAAAAGCTTATTTTCAATTTTATAAAATATTGATGAACTGACTTCTAAATAACAAAGTAAAGATTATTGTTACAGTTAATTATTTAAAAAATACTGTCAAAGTATGATGATTTTAAAAAGAAGAATGACTTTAAGTTAAAGAAGACTTGTTAAACATTAGATCTCAAAATATAAATAACTTTTTTTTAGCATTTCTACTGATCTTTGAAAACATTAATGAAATAAAACATCAATGTTGCTGTTATGAGACACTGAAACAAATGAAATCAGTTTAACAATATAAAGTAAAATTTATAAAGATTGTATAACTTCTTCAGTCTATATCAATCAAATATAAATAAAAATAACAGTTTACTCAGAATTTAAAGCAAAAGATTTAATTTAAACTCTGAAAATATTTAAAAGCTGAAATGACTACTCTCAATGAATTAATTTAACAAATTAATTGAATTAAACAAAGTCTTTAAGAAACACATAATGAGAATTATTTTAATGTCTTTAATAACTTAAATTTAAACTGTAACAACTCATTAAATAATTCTTAAGATCAGTCTCAAAGTCATAAGAAATTAACTATATTTAAATTAAATAAATTAAATATAAAAGCTTATTAAATCTGATATAAAAAAAATAAAGTGTGCTTTCATTATAAAAAGTTCTTACATATAGTTAAAGACTGCTGAGACAATAAGAATACTGATAAGAATAAAGATAAAAGTAAAAATAAGAATAAGAGAAAAAATAAAGACAAGAAGAAGCTGAAGATTATTGAAGTTGATTTGAATAATTTGAAAAATTAAAATCATTTATAAATATAGAAGTGTTCATAAACAAGTTAACAGAAGCTTTTATTTAACTTAATAATGATTTGAGTGAAGCATTCATACTGAATAATCTGAAACTCTTATTATTAAGTATAATCTTCAGTTAAATCAATGCTCTTAATTTAAATTCATATATTCTTGCAGATCACATTTAAGACAGACTGAATAAGCTAAACATGAAAGTACTAATTGATTTAGATGTAAATTAAATATATGTCTTCTCAACAGTTATTAATTAAATATTAATTAATAGTCAATATAAAATCAAATTGCTTAAGATATTCTTGCTAAACAGATAGATCATTTAATTAACTGCAAAGCTGATCTTTCATCTTAAGATAAATAGCTTTTAATAATGATTAAAAGTATAAATTGTGAATCTTTAAGAACATAATCTCATTCTGAGATTAATCTGACTAAAAGTTACTAATTCTCAGATCAATTAAGCTATAAGCTGTATAATAATTCAGAATTAACAATAAAAACATCATTATCTGTTTCTGAAAAAGCAGCAATGAGCTGTAAACAAGTTGACATTAAATGTGATTGAAGAGCATGCAATTATGAAGACACTTTAAAAGTACAGAATTGTTAAACACTTATTAGTGATTTAACAGAACTCAGAGAAGTCAGAAGCTGAATTGTTAGTTATTATGAATGAATAATAATGAGTTGTAAATGAGTTGACATTAAATGTGATTGAAGAGTGTGCAGTTATAAAGATACTTTAAAATTACAGAACTGTTAGACACTTATTAATGATTCAACAGAACTCAAAGAAGTTAAAAGCTGAACTGTTAATCATTATAGATGAATAACTATGAATTATTATTGAAGAGTTTCAATTCATATTCAAATTAACTTTATTAGATAAACTATTATCTAAATAGATATTTAAACATAGCATTAACATCAGCAACATTAAGTCTATCAACATAAATGCTTATTCTCTGTCACAGTTATAGCTGAATGAATAGACTAAACAGATAATGAAATTATTGAATAAAGATTTAATTTGTAAATCTATAAGTTTATGAGGCTTCTTGATTCTGTTCATTAAAAAAAAAAAGAATACATAATGAATGTGCATTGATTACAGAGTGTTAAACAATGCTACTATTAAGAATGAAATGAATAAGAAATTTTATTCAGTTATTTATGATGACTGAAAGTTACAAGATGCAGAGCTTAATTATTCTGTCTATGAAAAGAAGTTATTGATCATTAAGTATGCACTTTGAACTTGACAGTACTATATTAAAAATGATTATACTAGAACTATTATTATGAATTATAAAGATCTACAATATTTAAAGAATACACTGTATCTGTTTAAATAGCTAGCTCAATGAATCAATGAATTTCAGCAATATAATCTTAACATTTAATATTAATTTGAAGCTCAGACTGTCATATTAGATTTAATTAGTTATTAATTTAATTTTATAGAGAAAGACTCAGCAAATAAAGTGTTTTTAGATGTTTTGTGAGAGCTAAACAATGTAAAATGAGAGAAAGCAATGATATTGTATCTGAAAGATAATACAGAATCTGAAAAGTCACTGCTTTGCAAGTATGTGTGCAAAAATGATGTGATGAATCAATTTTGACTGCATTATGATTTGAAATTGAACAACTTATATTTAATTTGAAAGAAAGACAACAACAAAGTGTCATTTCTACAGTTTCAGTACTGTGCAGACTTTTTAAAATATATGTATACTGAATTTGAGCTCATAATATAATTAAACAGAGCTCATTATATCTACTGTATGAAGTAAACTTATAACTATTAAGCAACTTAAATAACTTCTAACTGCTGAGAAAAATTGACTTTGAAGATCAGTTAAAACAGATTGAGCAGATACAGACAGTTTAAGTAATTATTAATGAAATTCTTTTACAAAAGACTATTGAATTGAAAACAATTTGTAATGAAACAGTGCAGTTAAGCACTACAAAGAAAGAAGACTGAGTACTTATATAAAATGAAGAGTTTTAAAAGTTTAAAGCTAAATGATTTAAGTCTTATAAGATATTGAAAACTCATTCATTAGAAACTTATGCATTAAAAATGCTTACAGAGCATGTTTTATAAAATTTAATTTATAATAATTAGCTTGTAAAAGTACATATCTTTGATGTCAATGAATTTTAAGCTAATTCAGAGCTGCAAAGCAGTTTAAAATAAGCTAAATTATTTGTGCAGTAATTAAGTTTTAAAGTTGATGAGATTCTTAAACAGAAAAAGTCATCATTGTCTTTTTATAAAGAACTCTTGATCATATCTTAAGCTGAATGAGATCACAGACAAAAGAAAGAGCTATATAAACTTTTAATAAAAAAGAAAGAAGATCTTTCTTAGAAGACAATTTATAAGATATAAAAACATTATGAATAGATAAATTTATCTATACTCTCATTACAGAATGTTTCAAAAGCACACTGAAGTGTTGCTTCTTCTGAACTGATCTTGACTGAAGTGAATGATGTAATGAACACATTACAGAAAACTATTGAAAGCTAAAGAAATGCTGATGACTTGACTTTAACATTCATGACAGAAGAGAGATGTAATTAGAAGAAAGTGAAAGTCTTAACATTATATAGTATTAAGAAAAAACTGAATAATTAAAAATAACTCAGTAAAGACTTACAACAACAACATAATGAGTTGAAGTTGAAGTAAACAAGAAGTAAAGCTAAAAAGAAAGATCAAAAAGTCTTAACTTCAGTAATGATTAACAGTGATTTAATGATGATCTGTAAAAGAAATATAGATTTATATAATTTATGTGAGAGACTTAAGAAAAAGATTCTCATAAATTAGAAGATAATAGTATCAGAAGCAAAGCAATTTCATTAACTATGTATCTATTAAAAAAAAAAAGTTATGAGTTAAGTATAAACTGTATTCAAAGCAAAACTACTGTTCACTGTAATGATGCAATGATGAGTGAAAACACAACTGATGCAGACAGAGCAGCAATGCAAATAAAACAATAAACACATTAACATTAAGTTTTTCAGCTTAACAACAAAGAATTTTAGCAGCCATCTTTAACTTATTTACAGCACTTAAAACATTCTCTATCAATAAGTAATTGTAGCTGATGAGAAATGTAATGTCACTGATGATGACAGTGAGAACAGTGAACAGAGTAACAATACAACAATAATAAGAAGTTGCTGAGTTGACAGATAAAGAAAATTTGAACTTCACATGATTTAGAACAATAAGTAGTCATCATATTAGTATAGATTTATACTTACAAAAGCTGCATTAAATACTCTGTGCATCTCAATGACAGTTTGTACACAAATCATAAAGAAAATAATAATCATTAAACTCAGTCTAAACACACACTGTAAATGGCCTGTCTTCATGCACATAGTTGTTGCAGATAGTCAGCTCACATTTCTTATAAATATGAATGACAACAACTTCACAATATGTTCAATGAGTGCAAAAACAATTCAGATTTATGTTAATGTACAGAATTAACTGTCAAATTATTAACAACATCTTAAGCTCAGCTCTGAGTCAACTCTTTAATAGCAAATCAATCAGAGCATTAAGCAATGAGAAGTTAAGCTGATTAATAATTAATTCATTAAAGAGAGAAAAGAAAGCAGCATTAAAAACAGAATACTTAATCAGCTTTATGTATTGTTAGTTTTTAAATTAAAATTAAGATAACAACATATTAAGAGAAGAGTTTTGTGAGCTTTTTTTAGAATGAGAATAATCAATAATCTTATGAGTGCAATCAGAAACAGACTTCTTCTGATTTGAATTGTTGTCATTTGCATTTAATGATGAAGTGACAGCAACATAATGTGAAACACAGATCTTGAGAGATGATCTATGAAATATTAGCAATATGTTGTAAACATATTATGAAAGTTTACATGATGATAGAGTGAATAAAAAATTGATAAGTTGATGAAGTAGTGATTAAAAGTTGAAGTGTGATTGAAAACTAAAGAAAGAAGAAGAGAATTTTTTTTAAGAAGTTGTAATCAATGATATAGATAGACAGTGTAAATAGTGAATAATTTATCTTATTGTCATAACAACAACAATCTGCATTTCTAGTTGCTTTTGAATGACAATAGTGACATGAAGTGAGGTAAAACAATGTGAATGTAAACTGCAGACAGAAATTTTACAGAATGTTAAGCAAATCTTTATACTTACATCAGTGAACTGTTGTGACTATACAGTAGAAAAGAATGTAATATCATTGCTTACTTATCTCTTATTAAGCATCTCTATTTATGTCTTAGTCATCATTTTCTATATATACTCTACATAGTGTAAACAAAAAGAAACAACTTTCTATGAACTGATTTACATTTTCATCACCTTGTAGATCTAATATGTTATTGCAAGTCACAACAGTGTTATAATTCTAACAAAAGAATCAATAATTCAGAAACAAAGTGTACTTTCAAGCTACAGACAAGTCTCACTCAGTCAAGAAACATCAGCATTTATCAGACATAGTAACAGAAAAGATTGCTGAAAAGTGACTGCTGAAAAATGACTGTCAAAGAGTGACTGCTTAAAGTTCAGACTTCTAGTGCCTAGAAGTTTATTAGAATCATGATGTATCTCTTTAGACATGTGCATGATGCAGCTTAGCCTACAGCTTTATGACATTAATCATTTTCTGTTGTGTCACAGCATTGTGTCTTTTTTTCAGAGTGAGTTCTGTTAGATGAGACAGACTGTTGAGTATGCTTTGTCATCATTAAGTTAGATACTGAATCAGCAATGTGTTTCTATTGATGATGAACAGATATGCTGACAATGCAATAGATATCTATGTTGACTTACTCATTCTGTTCTTGCTTCTGTTGTTCAAGAACTCAAGACATTTCTATGTCATACTTAATCTATTTTCATGACTAATTGTTTATTTCTTTCTCATTCTCTTTTTTTAAAGTCTTTAATTCTATACTAACCTAGCACAACACTCTCTAGAGAATATTTATGCAGAAGTAAAAACTTCAGCATGACAAATCAACTTTCTTCAGTGTCAATCTACTCTTGTCTTAACAACTTGTTGACAGCTTAAGCTCATCAACAGTTACACAAGCTCACTCAAAGTCTACTTTACTGTGAGACTCTGACAATATCACAGCATTGATATGAATAAGAGATTCTTTAAGTTTTGAAATGCTTTGATTGTGACTCTGTACCTGTTGTCATGCTTTAAGGTCATCATGTAATTTAGATACTAAACAGTAATTTATAATGTCAAACTTTCAGTCTCATTTCATTACCTTAGTGGTTTCAGAGCTCTACAGAGATTTTAGAAACATGTGAAGTTTGTTAAAGCAAACAGTTTGCTATAAATAAAAGTTTTTTCTTTCATCAATAGAAGATCTTCTTATAGGATTACATTTTCATAAAGTAGCTAGACACTTATAATTATATGTTCATTTCACTAGTCACTTCTTCTATGTTTAACAGATTATGAGTCTGAATATGTATTAATATTCTTTAAAATTTATTCATTAAGTCATTTGCTTCTATTTAAAATGATGAAAGAAAAAACATCTTGTTGTTGCTGTTATTTTACAGACACTATAAAGAGCTCTAAGAAATAAAGTGAGTTCAATGTATAATGAGAAGTTATTCATATTAAATTGTTATAAATTCACAGATAAAATGATCAAAAACAATCTTTATAATCATTTTAAATGTTCTCATCATACAAAATGATCACAATGTCATATGATCTCACATTTTAAAAGTTACAAAACTTAAGAGGTCAACAAACTATTCATTATAAAGAATGTTGATTAAATACAGTCTGATGAGTGCTGAATTATAAGATTTAATAATAGAAAGTGATGTTGAATTCTTATTAAAGTCAGATGTTTCAAGTCAGTCAGTAATGACTGAAGAATTCATATCTAAAACAATGATGACTATATTAATGATCTTAATTAATCTCACTTAAGCTGACTGAATCACACAGAACAATAAGATCACAGTTATTATTATTTTTACTGTTAGCTTGAAGATCATTGTTGTCATAAATAATATAAAAACAGCAAAAAAGATGTAAAATCATCTTGTATATCTCTATTTATTTTACAGATTTAATCTCAAATATATTCTATTCAATAATCTATATGTCTACTAACTCAATCAATACTTCTCTGTTGATGCTTATACTTTAAAGTATAAGACACTTTTAAGAGAAATTGCAGTCTTCAATCTCATCATTAATAAAACTTTGAAAATCATTACTTTTTTATTAAATCTAGAATTCTTCTATTCTTAATGAGTAACAGTGAAATGCTTCAGAGTCTATAATGTGATCTTATTTCTTAATGACTTAATTGTTAAATTAATTGATGAAGAGTGTCTTAAAGAAAAGAATGAGAAGCTTGCTTTAATGAGTAAAAAGAGAAATCATAAAGATAAGAAGAAAAAGAATAAGAAAATAAACATTAATAAAAATAAAAGTAAGAATAAGATGTATATTCACTGTAAGAAAGCAGTTCACTTCAAAAACAATTGCTGAAAATTACACTTGAAAAAGATGTCTAAAGAGATAAAGAAGAAGCAAAAGACTAAAAAGAAGAAAGAAAAAGAAAAAAAGAAATTTTTAAGTTTTGAAAATAAGCAGTATAATGAGAACTCAGTAATCTTGATTGTAGTAGAGAACTATAGTTTTATGATTAATAAGATGTTATGAATAGCTGACTTTAATACAATACAATATATGTGCTGTAATCTCTTTACATTTAACTTAATCAAAATATTCAATAATGAATTCTCTATAAGAGAAGTGTCTAAAGTGATGCATACTTAAGAGATAGAAATGATTGACTTATAGTTAAAGAACAGTGATGAAAAGACTTAAAATATCATTTTAATAAATGTTTATTTCATGTCTAATATAGAGCTCAATCTCTTCTTAATTAAAATAATTAAAAAGAAAGAAATATTAATTAAAATCAAGAATGAATTACTACATCTAAAGAACAAAGTAGAGAATATGCTTAATCATACAGTATATAAAGATAAGTTATATTATCTTTAAATCTTAATGACAAGAAATCTTGTGAACAAGAATAAGATTATGTCAGTCATTAAAGATAATAAGATCTTGAGAGTTACTTGACATCAATGTCTTAATTATATAGAGAATTTAAGTCTTAATAATGTGTCAAAAAACTCTGAAATAGTAAGATTTGACTTATAAGAACTTACAAAAACATTATTATATTTGTGTGATGTCTGTATGAGAGCAAATTAAAAGAAGAAGATCTTAAGAAAATTATAAAACTGAGTTACAAAAATGACTGAACTGATTTACATTGATGTTGTTAATCTCATCATGCTGAAAGTATATAATGAGTTCTTGTAATATATAGTCTTCATGAATGATCTTATCTGCTGATGATACATTTGTAATATGAAAATTAAAGATTAGATAAAAGACAAAATTGAATGATTTCTTAATATGCTTTTTATTTAGATGAATCTATGAATTGTATGAGTACAACTTGATAATGAAAAGAAATTTGAGAATGAGCTCATCATTAAATGATTATGAAGTCTAAAAATTATCTATGAAACAACAGTTTCTTATGAACTGAAGCAGAACAGAATGACAGAAAGAAGTAATGAACTTTTGACAGCAAAAGTTAAAACTATAATTTTAAATAGTAAAGTCTCTGAAATTTTATGATTAAAAACTGTTAAAACAGCATGTTATCTTTTTAATTAACTTTTAACATCAGTTCTTAAGAACAATAACATCTTGATTCAGCTACTGTTTAAATCTTTTAATAAAAATAAATTAGCAAATCTCATTGATCTTAAACATCTTTGATGTTTTAAATGCACAGCATACATATATATTTCAAAGAAGATCTGAATAACAGAGATTAAATTTGAATCTTAAAGCAATAAGAAAATTTTTATTAAATATAAAGAAAGAAATCAATATAGAGTATAACTTTCTGAAAAGAAAAAGACAGACTGAGTAATCAGAACAAGAAATGTGCAGTTTAATAAAGATTCATCAATTTATAATATTAAAGTTGCAGTCTCAATTTTTAGAGTCATCTGATCTCACATTGTTAATACAGAACAAAAAGATATATAATTATTTTTTTTATTTTCTTTTTAATTCTCATCATTGTCATCATTTCTAAAGTACATATCATCATACTTTCTCATACTAATATTGTCAAATCAGTTAGAAAAAATGAAGAAAAAGAAAAAAGATGTTACAGATATTTTTTTCACAATTAACAGATCAGTATTAGCTGAGTCTTGATACTCTGAAAGAGAAAGATAACTTTCTATAAAGCTAAAGCTTAAAGTAATCATGATCTATCTGACTGTGTTTGATGTAATTATTGATGTCATAAAAAAGAAAAAAGACTTCAGAAATGAATCTTAAACATTTAAACAGATAATTGAAAGTTATGAGTTGAAAGACTGAAAGAAAGCAATGAATAGTGAGTATAACTTGTTAATGATTAACTTTACATGAACTTTAAAGATATTGTTATCTAATTGATGAGTCTTAAGAAACAAATAAATTTACTGTTACAAAAGAAGATTTAATGACTCAATTCTATGACATAAGGCTTGATAAGTAGTCAAAGAATTTGAACAACAATTTGAAATTGACTATAAAGAGATCTTTGCAATAGTTGTCAAATTCATGACTTATAAAGTCATCTTCATCATAGCTGTGTTTTACAACTACAAATTGAAACAAATGAATGTCAAAATGACTTTCTTACACAGTGATTTGAAAGAAGAAGTCTATGTGGTTCAACTCAATGGATATGAGAAGAAGAGAGGAGAAGTGTGCCTCCATTTTCTACCTCACTGTCGCCGAAACAGGCTGAGGGGGTGTGTCAAACTTTCAGCCTCGTTTTGTTACCTTAGTGGTTTCGGAGCCCTACGGAGGTTTCGGGAACATGCGGAGTTTGCTAGGGCAAACAGTTTGCTACGGATAAAAGTTTTTCCTTTCGCCGATAGGAGGCCTTCTTATAGGGCCACATTTCCATAGAGTAGCTAGACACTTATGATTACACGTTCATTTCACTAGCCACTCCTCCTATGTTTGACACGTGGCTACATCTACGTATCAAGGTCAGGTTCCAACCCAAGATATCATCCAGCTTTCTTGCCGATAACGACGATCGGGCTTTCTACCATTGTAACCCCTGTCTCAAACTCCTTCTGTACCTCCGCAAGTAATTTCCTGAACTTGGGTCCTTGTGCTTCTGGACCATCATTCTTCATGGCCTTCAAGCTCACTTCTTCCGCAGCGCAAAGATGACACTGCATGAATGGAGTGTAGAGCTCGGGGGGGAGAGGATAGGATGTGGTTAGGACGTTGTCAAAGCCTGCACTTTCAAAGTAAGTCGAAAGCTCAGAAGGCCATCTGCAACAATCATGGTGTTAGTGATCTTGATCATCGAACCGTACTGCTTGCAACTTAGTGCCATAGTCAAGGGGACATACTTTGTGGCATGTCCTTCGGGGCCTCGAATAATCTGCACATGCTGATCATTTGCGCTCTGCTTGAGCGAGGGGTCTGGTGACATGACTTTAAAAGACACCGGGTCGTACTCGACCCATTGAAGATAGCCACCAGGCTCTGAAGAAGTTAGGTCGTGTTAGCCGTGTAGTAAGCATTGCTTGGTAGAGGAACTCTCCAGTTTCTAAGAACGAGGTGCGACGTACTCAACATCTTGTAAAGCTCCGCTAGTACTTTTGCTGGGCCATCCTTTTGGATTACACACAGAAAGAGCTGCACATGCACAACGTCGTACTTCGACTCTAGCGTCGATGGAATGGGTTTGGTGATATCGAGCTCGGCAAGTGATATCTGTGGGGATAGCCATGCTTTGCTAGGATATTGTTCCGATGAGATATCGAATCCGTCGAGCAGAGCTGATGGTAATTGCCGATTGACTTCGATAAGCCACTGACTGTCCGTGCTAGTAAGTGTGTCGAATGTCCCCGGATATCAAATCTTGGATCTCCCTTCTACTTACGCAGTTCCTGCACCGACGTCCGCAATCGCAGGTCTTTCGGCTAAAACGGCCTTTGAAAGGATATCCGGATGGATGCTGTAGCCCAGGAGCTCTCGCAGTATAGAATGCTGGAAGTTCAGACTGTGGAAATGACAGATGTCGGCCCCACATCGTGTCTTCTGTGCTCGTAAGCATAGAACCAAAGACTGCTCCTACCGCAGCGAGGAAGCGTAACCTCTCCCTAGTACAATAGCAATCTCAGTATAGCCCTTGAACTTGTATAGCTGTTGGTTGTAGCCGGATACAGAGACAAACCGAGGGCATAGCCGCTCTCAAGATACCGCTGACTTTTGTCGTCAAAAGACATTTATTTCGAGGCTCTGACTGACTGTCGCCGTAAACTGCTTTGGTGAACGAAAGATAGCAGCACCGATGAGACACCAAGAGTACAACGACAATAGCAATTTACGAATGCATGCTCGTTGGAGTTAACGGCCGCTCAATTTGTTTTTAAAGTACTGGATGTTGCTATTTCCCGCCGCAGCTGTGCATGTCGGATGAGATCATAAGCCTGGGGTGTTCAGGATACATATGACGATTGGGGCACAATGCTTCAAGATGTAACCATCTCTGGACAGCAGCGGTGCTTGAGCACTCATACCAAAACAAAACACCTTTGAAGACTGCATACCATATTACGACAGAACAAGCATTCGTCAATGAATCATTTTGTATCCACAGCAATCAACCGAGCTACCGATAAGAGCCCGATAAGGAAACCCCTGCCGCTACCCCACAGCGCCGGAAATAGCCGCTGAAATCCGGGGAAATGCCAAGAGTCGCGTGCCACCTTACCAGGCCACCATCTTCCTACCTCTGCAGCCCATAATTAACAAACACGCAAAGCAAGCCGTGCAATGACAGCGCCGCTCTAAACTCCACACCCACAACCGCTGCCGTCATTGCCACTACAGCAACCGCCGATGACACTCGCCGACATCTTCCAGTGAGATCCCGTACCCCACACCCCAACCCTCCGTTCTGCCCACCACTTGTTGCCCTACAGCGAGTGTTCGGTCATCAACAACACACTGACTGTTTTCTCCACCGCCCTAGGCGCCGTAACCTCCCTCTCCTCGCTCTCATGAGCATGGGCGGCTTGTATCTCGGCTTCAAGTCGCGCACCGTAGTGATGAAGCGGCAACAGCGGGAGCAGGGTCGGCGGGATGGGGGGTATGGGGTGGAGACGCATCGGTCGGGTATGCTCCTGTCGAATCTGGTCGTGATGCTGTGTGTGTTCTTAAGGGAGCTGGTTGCTGATGGTGCTTGTTAAGGAGGGGGGGTGTAGGGACGGATTGATGGTTGGAATATTATGAGTGACGATTGAGCAAAGCGTTGCGGAGATTGGAATTATGTGGTTCTGGTGTTCAGGAGGATTAAGCTGGGTGGGGTGTACATATGGATGGGACTGATGAGTTTGTGATGCTTGGGGCCTCTCGAGGGGAGGAGTGAGATGAAGTAGTCTGCGCTGTCTACTCTAGTCTGTGGTCTATAGTCTACCAAACAAGAACGCAGGGATTGAGATACTGATATCCTGAAGTCCCTCCCTAACTCTATGGCGCGTAGTGATTGAATTATACCCAGAGTTCCCTCCCTTCTCCTCGCCAGTGCCCCAACGCTTCCAGTACTCCCCTGAAGCTCTCCTCGGGCCGCGTTCATCCCTTGCTTGGTCGTTGTTATGTTGCGGATCGTTCCCAAAGAAAGGAGGGTTTCCGCGGCTAATTTCTCTGAGAGTGTGTCGAGATTTGTGGATGGCAACACCACTTTGTAACGGCTAGGAGAAGCCTCACGGGCCGATATCTGTCCCACGAAGTCCTCGGGGTTTGAGGCCACCAATCGGACAGGTGTAGAAACGCCACGACAATCTCTACCTACTCTCCGATGGAAGACGCCGAGACTGCGTTCGCTTGACCGAGGCTCTGTCGGCTTACACCCAATCGGTTCGGCTTCCTGGATCGGGGGGCTTGATGTACTACCAGCCGACAGCGTGTGCATCCACTTGTTGACTGCGTTCCTCGTACTTCTCCTTTCCATCCTGTTCTGCGGATCATATAGCGTAGCATTCCTGAAGTGAGTACGAAACATATCTTTCAAGAGCCCAATCCTTTCGCGTGGCATGTTCTACACGTGTGGAGATCGTAGTTGTTCGCAGGAGAGCTTTGTGTCGCACCGTGCCATGACGAGAGACCGGATCATGTGTGTCAGATCGTATACTGGAAGCACATGTGGGTAAGCTGCTGAAAAGATTGGAAGCAGTGGTCTGGCATCCGGCTCGTCTTCATCCATTTCTCTGTCTCCTCATTAATCACTGTAACACCTGCATAACGCGCTTCATGCCCCCCATTGAAGCTTCCTTCAGCTTCTTCGCGCGCTCCTGAATTTCGCTACATCGGGTGTCCAGTAGTGGCGACCGCTCAATGTTCGCCAGTGATGTGTGAGAGAGTTAGTCAGGTGACATACGGACGAGTTCAAGCCTGGAAAGACAGCATGTCAAGGAAGGAAGTCCCAAGGTACTTTTACTTCTATGCTATCATCAACTGTTATCTTCGGTATCACAACGCGTCAACGAGTGGAAGCTATCATCAGAAGTTTGGATGTGAGATGAAATTAACCTATCTGAACGCCGCTCAGGGTCCAAGGTATACGAGCACACCGCCTTGGCTTATAGTGCGGCTCTTGCTTACCTAAGTTCGCGAAATTTTAAGCCCTGATTGTTATCCCGGAACTTCGTGATTGAAATTATTACTTGATTCGAGAGAACTCCAGGTTGACGAGGTTCTTTACCTCTGCTTTTAGCCAATCTTGCAAACCAGATGCAACTCTTATAACTTCTTCATGATCTGGCTCTTAAACCTCTGTTAAAGATTCTCCCATACTAATAACGCTAGAATACCCCTCCATCAACCTACCTATTCTTTCCCAGGTCTCAAGTTGCGCCTATACTCTGCTATCGAAACGAGCCCATTGCGCTGTCTTAGGGTACATTTTCTTGCGCATCTTATTAGTTTTACTTTTGAAGCTGCCTCACATTTGGACTTGTCCCGAGTACCCTCCTGTTAGCAGGCACATCCAAATTGGCCATAAGTCTGGAAGTGTAAATCCGGGCTGTTTCTTTCATGCCAGTCACTTGTTCCCTGTTTAATTGATATACGAGTCCGTGGTTTGGTTGGTACCAAAGAAGGCATATATAGCAGCAGATGCCTGCTCTACACTCTCAGCCGAATGGGCAACTCAAAGTGACACCTAAGCCGCCAGCAACACCAAACGTACGTAGTACGCATGGAGCAGAAAGGCTCATCAGCCTCGAGCTTGAGGATGGGACCGTCTACGAAGGTTACAGCTTCGGTGCGGAAGGAAGTGTGGCCGGGGAAATGGTGTTCCAGACCGGCATGGTGGGCTATCCGGAGTCTATAACGGATCCATCTTATCGAGGCCAGATCTTGGTCATCACCTTTCCACTCGTCGGGAATTATGGCGTACCCTCGCGCGTTGCTATGGATGAGCTGCTGAACGACATTCCGGCATATTTTGAGTCCTCTGAGATACACATTGCTGGCTTGATAACAGCATCGTACTCAGGCGAAGACTACTCTCATCATTTGGCGACTTCTTCCCTCGGAACCTGGCTCCAGGAACAAGGAGTGCCTGCCATGTGGGGTGTTGATACGAGGGCTTTGACGAAACGCATTCGTGAAGAAGGAAGCATGTTGGGCCGGATGTTGCTGCAACGACCAGACGCGACCCAACAGCCAACCAATGGAATCGGTGTCATCAAGGATGCTGGAACGGCTAGGGAAGACTGGCGATCAGCTTTTGAAGACTTGGACTGGAGCAACCCTAATACCAAGAATCTTGTGGCCGACGGTGAGACTTTGTTGTATGGATGCATTCCTGATCGACACAGCTCTAATCTTGCCTTCCAGTCTCAACGAAGGTTTCTCGAACTTACAGTCCTCTGAAGTCTACTCAGTTGCGTCACCCGTCAGGTCGACCTATCCGCGTTCTATGCGTTGATGTCGGCTTGAAGTACAACCAGTTAAGGTGTCTTGTCTCACGAGGGGTAGAAGTGCAAGTCGTACCTTGGGACTACGACTTTCCACGTCTGGCAGGAGCCGATTATGATGGGCTTTTCATCTCCAATGGTCCAGGCGATCCCGCAATGCTTACCCAGACAATTCAGAATATCTCCGTGGCGATGAAAGAGGGCCGGACCCCTATTTTTGGGATTTGCCTAGGTCACCAGCTCTTGGCGAGGGCTGCAGGTGCATCAACCGTGAAAATGAAGTTTGGCAATCGAGGACATAATATTCCGTGCACGAATCTTCTATCTGGTAGATGTTACATCACCTCCCAGAATCACGGATATGCTGTGGACGCCACGAATCTGCCTACAGGGTGGGAAGATTTATTTGTGAACGCCAATGATGGTAGCAACGAAGGGATAAGGCACGTAAACCGACCTTACTTCAGCGTGCAATTTCACCCTGAGAGTGCACCGGGACCCCGAGACACCGAGTTTTTGTTCGACATCTTCATCAAATCCATTGAAAAGAGCATCAGATCGGCAGAGGTATTACAACAGTGTGTAGAGTTCCCCGGACCCACTCTCGAACAAGTTGAGAAGCTTCATCCGAGGAGGCAGGTCAAGAAGGTACTAGTGTTAGGCAGCGGGGGACTGAGCATAGGGCAAGCTGGTGAATTTGACTACTCTGGGAGCCAGGCGATCAAAGCACTGAAGCAAGAGGGGATCTATACTATATTGATCAATCCCAACATTGCAACAATTCAAACCTCGAAAGGCCTTGCTGATAAGGTTTACTTCCTCCCAGTCAATGCTGACTTTGTTCGCAAAGTCATCAAGTACGAAAGACCTGATGCAATCTACGTAACTTTTGGTGGCCAGACGGCACTCCAGGTTGGAATACAGCTTAAGGATGAGTTCGAGGAGCTCGGCGTACAGGTGCTTGGAACTCCGATCGACACTATCATCACTACAGAGGACCGAGAACTCTTCGCACGGAGCATGGAATCTATTGGCGAGAAGTGTGCCAAATCGGCTTCTGCAAATTCGGTAGATGAAGCCATGCATGTTGTCAAGGATATTGGCTTTCCGGTCATCGTGCGAGCAGCTTATGCGCTTGGAGGCCTTGGTAGCGGGTTCGCGGATAATGACGCCCAACTATATGATCTGTGCAACAAAGCATTCGCCGCTAGCCCACAGGTCTTGATTGAGAGAAGTATGAAGGGCTGGAAGGAGATTGAGTACGAAGTCGTCCGTGACGCTCGTGATAACTGTATTACCGTTTGCAATATGGAGAACTTCGACCCTCTGGGAATTCATACTGGGGACTCCATTGTTGTTGCGCCATCTCAGACCTTGTCTGATGAAGACTACAACATGTTGCGAACTACCGCGGTCAACGTGATCCGTCATCTTGGTGTTGTCGGCGAGTGCAACATCCAGTATGCGCTTAACCCCTTCTCGAAAGAGTACTGCATTATCGAGGTGAACGCTCGATTATCGAGGTCTTCGGCACTGGCTTCAAAAGCAACAGGCTATCCTTTGGCCTTCATTGCTGCAAAGTTAGGGTTAGGGATTCCGCTGAATGAAATATCCAACTCCGTGACGAAGGTCACCAGTGCGTGCTTCGAACCCTCACTAGACTACGTCGTGGTGAAAATACCAAGATGGGATCTCAAGAAATTCACGCGAGTCTCAACCCAGCTCAACTCCTCCATGAAAAGCGTCGGCGAAGTAATGAGCATCGGCAGGACTTTCGAGGAGGCAATACAGAAGGCAATACGAGCGGTCGACTTCCATAACCTTGGTTTTAATGAGACAAGCGCACTCATGTCAATTGACAACGAACTCCAAACACCGTCCGATCAGAGATTATTTGCTATTGCCAATGCAATGCATGCAGGTTATAGTGTCGAAAGAATCTGGGAGATGACGAGGATTGACAAGTGGTTTTTGAGTAGGTTGAAGGGACTCAGCGATTTCGGGAAAATCATGTGCGACTATTCCACAACGACAGTCCCGTTTAATTTGATCAAGCAGGCAAAACAGCTTGGCTTCTCAGACCGGCAACTGGCCAAGTTCTGGAGCTCCAATGAGCTTGCTGTGCGCCGACTACGACTCGAAGCAGCTATCACACCAGTAGTGAAGCAGATTGACACAGTCGCCGCGGAGTTCCCTGCTTATACGAATTACCTCTACCTTACCTACAATGGCATCGAGCATGACATCACATTCAACGACCACGGAGTGATGGTGTTGGGTTCTGGAGTCTACCGCATTGGATCATCTGTGGAATTTGACTGGTGCTCGGTTAGGGCAATACGGACACTACGAGATCAAGGCTATAAAACAGTCATGGTCAACTACAACCCCGAAACTGTCAGCACTGACTATGACGAAGCAGACAAGCTTTACTTTGAAAATATAAATCTCGAGACTGTCCTGGACATATATCAATTAGAGTCGTCTAGCGGCGTAATCATCTCCATGGGAGGACAAACACCTAACAACATCGCGCTACCTCTCCATCGCTTGAACGTTAAAGTGCTGGGTACCTCTCCCGAGATGATAGACACAGCTGAAAATCGATACAAGTTCTCAAGATTGCTGGATCGCATCTTTGTTGATCAACCGGCTTGGAAGGAGCTGACTAGCATTGAGGAAGCTACAGAGTTCTGCGACAAAGTTACGTATCCGGTACTCGTTCGACCGTCTTACGTGTTGTCAGGAGCTGCAATGAACACCGTCTATTCAAGAGACGATCTTGCCAACTACTTAGCTCAAGCGGTAGAGGTGTCTCGAGAGCATCCTGTGGTCATTACCAAGTACATCGAGAACGCAAAGGAGATTGAAATGGATGCAGTGGCAAGGGATGGCAAAATGATAGGGCACTTCATTTCCGAACACGTTGAGAACGCAGGGGTCCATTCTGGAGACGCCACGCTCATTCTCCCGCCTCAAGATCTGGATTCGGAGACCGTCCGCAGGATCGAAGAGGCAACTAGCAAAATTGGTAATGCGCTGAATGTCACAGGCCCTTTCAACATTCAGTTCATCGCCAAAGACAAAGAGATCAAGGTTATCGAATGTAATGTTCGTGCATCTCGGTCGTTCCCCTTCGTTTCTAAGGTTATGGGAGTGGACCTTATCGAGATGGCCACAAAAGCAATCATGGGCGACTCTCTGGTGGAATACCCTCCGACAGATATTCCCAAAGACTACGTAGGAGTCAAGGTTCCACAATTCTCCTTTTCGAGGTTGTCAGGTGCCGACCCTGTCTTGGGAGTCGAGATGGCTTCCACTGGTGAAGTCGCATGCTTTGGCAGAGACAAATACGAAGCTTACATTAAGGCCTTGATTTCCACGGGTTTTCGACTACCAAACAGGAATATTCTGCTCTCGATTGGCTCCTTCAAGGATAAGGTGGAAATGCTGCCCTCCATTGGGAAGTTGCACAAGATGGGCTACAATCTTTTCGCCACTGCTGGAACAGCGGATTACCTTCGGGAACATGCCATACCAGTCCAGTATCTTGAGATTTTGGCCAACGAAGAGGAGAATCAAAAGTCGGAATACTCCCTCACACAGCATTTGGCTAACAAATCTATTGACCTATACATCAATCTGCCGTCGAGCAATCAATTCCGGCGCCCTGCCAATTACATGAGTAGAGGTTACCGAACCAGGCGGATGGCAGTCGATTATCAGACTCCTCTCGTTACTAATGTCAAAAATGCTAAGATACTTATTGAAGCCATAGCAAGACATTATGATCTTGAGGTTGGGAATATGGACTATCAGAGTAGCCATCGGACAGTCGTCCTACCCGGTCTCGTCAACGTTGGAGCGTTTGTTCCTGGTATAGCAACAGCAGGCAGCCTAGATTTTCAGTCAGTTACGAAAGCTTCAATTGCGGCAGGCTTTAGTATGATTCGTATCATGCCGTTAGGACTTGCCGGCTCGATCACGGATGCACGCGCATTGAGGACTGCGCAGCAGAACTGCCGAAGGGAAGCGTATTGCGACTACAACCTCTCTGTTGCCGCGACGTTCTCGAATTCAGAACAGATCAGCCAAGTTATTCCAGAAGTCGGCTCCTTGTTCATTCCTTTCAACCACCTTTCTGGGAACATCAATAAAGTTGCTACCATTACGGATCACTTCGGCGCTTGGCCGGAACACAAGGCGATAATCACGGATGCGAAGACGACAGATTTGGCTTCGGTCCTCTTGCTTGCCAGTCTCCACAGTCGAAAGCTTCATGTGATGAGCGTCACTACTAAGGACGACATAAATCTGATTGCGCTTAGCAAGGAGAAGGGCCTGCAAGTCACTTGCGATGTGTCAGTGTACTCTCTGTTCCTGACGCAGGAAGACTACCCGCAATACACCTTTCTGCCAACTGCGAAGGATCAGAAAGCTCTTTGGGATCAATTAAGCGTTATCGATGTCTTCTCCGTTGGCAGTTTACCATATCACCTTGCTCATGCGGCGGAGCAAAAAGCCACTTCGTCCGTTGGTATTGCTGACACAATCCCACTCCTCTTCACAGCAGTGGCAGAGGGTCGTTTGACCGTCGAGGATATAAAATTAAGACTGCATGATAATCCCAAGGAGATTTTCGAGCTCCACGACCAGCTTGGCGCTTCTGTCGAAATCGAGATGGATCGCTCATACGTGGTCCAGGCTGGGCTGGTTTGGTCACCATTCGTTGGCAGGACCATGAAAGGCGCTGTCCAGAGAGTTGTTTTTCGGAATCAGACAGTTTGTCTAGACGGTGAGCTCGTATCAGACGCAGCCCAAGGACGAGACATGTCTGGTCACCTGAAGCATCCGCCGTCGCCAGTGGTGAAATCATCGCCTTCACCAGCCCTCCTACCAAGACCTGACAGCTCCCATGGAAGACGCCAATCTATACTTAGCCCACGCACTCCTTCTCGTCCGGGACCGCGGCTAAGGCTGGTCGATGGTCATAGTGGACCGATAGCTGCTCACCCCTCGTCCGCGTTATCCGAAGAGTTCGGACCTCAGCTGTCTCCGCTGATGCCCACCATATCCCCATCGGTACTCGAACTTATAGCGCAGTCACCCTTCAAGCAAAGGCACGTGTTATCTGTCAATCAATACAGCCGGCAAGACCTGCATCTTCTCTTCACCGTCGCTCAAGAGATGCGCCTTGGAGTGCAGAGGCAGGGCGTGCTGGACATCCTCAAAGGCCGCCTCCTCTGCACCATGTTCTACGAGCCATCCACCCGCACTTCAGCCTCCTTCGACGCCGCCATGCAGCGACTCGGCGGCCGCACCGTCGCCATCGCGACCTCCCACTCTAGCACGCAGAAAGGTGAAACCCTCCAGGACAGCATCCGCACCCTCGGCTGCTACGGCGACGCCATCGTCCTCCGCCACCCGGACGAATCCAGCGCCGCCACCGCCGCCAAGTTCTCCCCGGTGCCCATCGTCAACGGCGGCAACGGCAGCATGGAGCACCCCACCCAGGCCTTCCTCGACCTCTTCACCATCCGCGAGGAGCTCGGCACCGTCACCGGCCTGACCATCACCTTCACCGGCGACCTCAAGTACGGCCGCACCGTCCACTCCCTCGTCAAGCTCCTGCAGCACTACGACGTCCGCATCCAGCTCGTCTCCCCCGCCGCCCTCGCCCTCCCGTCCGCTATCCGCCAGCAGCTCATCAGCTCCGGCCAGCTCGTCCTCGAGTCCCACAAGCTCTCTCCGGACGTTGTCGCTAAGTCGGACGTCCTCTACTGCACCCGCGTCCAGAAGGAGCGGTTCGTCGACCAAGACGAGTTCGAGCGGTTGAAGGATGGGTTTGTCGTCGATAACGCGCTGCTGAAGAATGCGAAGAGTCATATGATCGTCATGCATCCGCTGCCGAGGAACGCGGAGGTTGGCGAGGAGGTCGACGATGATCAGCGGGCAGCGTATTTTAGACAGGTGAGTTATTCGCTGAATCGAACCGTTTTACTTGGTGGCGATTGTTGGTTGTTGGTGTCGAGCTAACTGCTTTTCTAGATGCGCTATGGTCTCTATTGTCGCATGGCTTTGCTTGCCTTGGTCATGGCGCCATAGATTGTGTATAGCCTTTGGCCGTAAGAAGATATGGTGTGGTCTGGTGTTGCGTAGTGAGATACAGCGGTATACATACAACGAAGAAGAGGGCTACAGCAGTATACATAAAATACATGAGAGGGAAGGGTGTCTAGATTGTCCGTAGAAGAAAAGTGCTCCTTCGGCGTTATAGGAACAATATAGATATGCTGTCACTTTCAGATACAGCATCAAGACGTCTTGCAGAAAACCCGATGCAAACCGAGCCTTGTCATGGAAGAGGTGGTTGTTGATATGTCTTTTCAACAATGCGGACAGGACGTGATAAAACCGACCGCCAATTAGAGCTCGTCCATCAACAATAAACACCATCAAACGCCCAAGCCACAGCCACATTTTCCCTCCTCCCGGAGGCCAGGTCCAACCTCTCCCTCTCGCTCTCTCCTCCCTCAAACTCACAAGTTTCCCCCCGCCCCTGCACATCAACCCTGAAGCAGCCCACCCCACCGCAACCCAGCCCCTCAAATCGCGCTCCCCACCTCCCCCTTTTCCTGCCGAACACTACAATCGCACCCAAACCTCGCCCTGAACTCAAACGGCGCAAGGCCCTTCAACAGCTCGAGCGCATTGGAACTCGCCTTCAACTTCGCATACCGGCCCGAGGAAGCGGTGCCCTCGGCGACGATGTCGTCGTGGATGAGGACGCCGGCGAGGACGCGGACGGGGCTGCCGTCGAGGGCGGGCAGCGGGTTGGCCATGACGCGGTAGTTGGTGCAGGCGAAGGTTAGGGTGAGGAGGTTGTGGAGGTAGGTCTGTTTTTGTCCGCGCGGGGGCGGGGGGTGTTAGTGGGTGGGTGGGGAGGAGGGGGAGGAGGGGGTGGGGACGGAGGGGGAGGTGGTAAAAGGGGGAGAAAAGGGGGGGTGAAGAGGGAACGTACCGTGGGGTGGTTGTTGGCAAAGGTGTCGTAGATGGACATATCTTCGAAGAACCATCGGATGTGGGCGTCGAAGAAGCGTTCGACTTCTTTGTAGTTGAATTCGGCGTCGACGAAAACGGCGCCGATGTAGGACTCGATTACATCGGGTAGGCACTGGGGTCGGAGTCCGTTAGTCTGATGTTTGTGGACTGGGGGGTTTCGGGCTCGGATGGATGTACCTTCGGGGGATTCTTGACGATGGTCCAGTAGTCTCTGGCACCATCTGCGTCTCTCTCTGCTTCCGTGAGTTCGGTCACGTACTCGCGGATCTGGTACTCGAGCAAGGCGCCGTTGTAGCGGAGGTGTTTGTGAAAGCCAAGCTTGACGCAGACAGCGCCTAAGAATTTGTTGGATACCATTGCCATCTGTTTTGGTTAGGTTAGTTATATCTTGAATCAGAGAGTATATGAAGCCTACTTTATGCTCGGTCAGCCATTGCGGATCCCTGTCAGGGTGTCGGTAGAACAGAAAGTTGATGCACGCCATATCGAGCAGCGAATCACCTAGGAACTCTAGTCGTTGGTAGCATGGAACCTTCTCCCAGGAGAAGGGGTAAGATGGGTGTATGAAGGCTGAGCGCAAGAGCCTCGGATGTTTGAAGTGATATGGATGCTTCAGCTCAACCTGGGCAGCCAGGTCAAGCTGTGAAGCCGAAGCAGACGCAATCTGGTAAGTGGGCTTTTCGTAGAGTTTGTAGTAACCGTCCCATGTCTGCATCTCATGGTCAGAATTGGAGACCAAGACGGTGACCGCTTTCACCGCCATATCCATGGTGCCAGACTCCTTCTGCGAGAGCAATGCTGCACCTATAAGCGCTTCGCAGACGTCTGCAATTGTCTTATCACCAAGCAAGTGTTTAAAGACTTCTTTGCCAGTCTTCGTGTGGCCCTTGCCTTTAAGAAGCTTCAACCCCTCAGGGTACCACGTACGTCTATCGAATATTAGTTTACAACGGGTGTGTTTTATGCTGAGGAGCGTACCGTGAGAAGCTCTGACTACGGATATACTCGTACAGCTTGAGTTTTATGGCGGTATTGAACAGGTTCTTGTTGCAAATCAGAAGCATGCGCTTCACGTGATACTCAAATTCGTCGTTGTCCGGATTTTGAGTGAAAAGGGCGATTGAGGTAGCCATCTTGAGAAAACAGTCTCCCATGAACTCAAGCCGTTCGTAATTCTTCCCCATGCCACGCTGAAAATGAATCTGCTCGTTGCGATGCTCTTCAGTATTATCCGAGTCTTTAGTAAGAGCTTCGAGGGCAAGGTCAGGTTTGACATCAAGATGCAAGGTCTGACAGGCCTCGAGGGCAATAAGGTAAGATTCCAAACGGAAGATGATGGCAGGGAAGATAAGGCTCATTGCAGCTATACCCGTGGGAAGCTAGGACACGGATCAGTTTCCCACCTTGAACGAGGGTGCGTACCACTTACGGCAGAGATTCTCAACGGTTCTGGACAAACGTAGCTTTTGTATTTCATAACTTTCTCTTTCTCTGTGATCTCATCGAGCCAATTCCGACGATGAAGGACTTTCTCGGCCAAGATGACAGGTTGGTCGTCGCGCCAGGTAGCTCTTGCCCGTGATTTGGCGTACAAACTGACTGTGTAGTCCAGAATGTTGTTCATGTATCTATGCGGAGCAGCGTCTGATGGCACCCGATCTAGGGCTTTAAGCTCTGGGACGACCTTCACGGAGAAATAGCGTTTGCCGCCGTCGAATCGATCCACGAGGAATTTGTCGGCAAGGGAAGCGTCTGGGCTATCAATTGTCCACTCTAGTTGATCATGGTCTTGTACGAAGTTCAACAACTCCCAATTGACCAGCTTTGTCGGATAGCGGTCCTCGACGCTTATAGAGCAATCAACAAGAAGAGGTGCTAGCCAGTAGGACATCTTTGATTCATCCATCTCATACTCTTTAGCAAAAACATCCTGGAATATGCGGGACGTGAATGATGTGAGCTTGGCTAACGAGGGACTATCCACCTCAATACATGTCGCAAGCGAGACGCAGACAACGTCTGAGGTAAGGCCGGCGTCAAGGTGCAGCAGAAACGGAGGGATACTTGGCAGACGAGTCCTAGTGAGCATTGCCAAGGGGGTGTGTGGTCTCCTTAAACCCTCGGATGTAGCTAAGGCGATGGTAGTAAGATACAACCTTTCCGGAACATAGCCCCAATTGCTCTCCCATACGTCGGGTTTGAGTCGCATATCGTAAGCATTGGTCTTCTTCAGATTGAGCGCCAGCAAAGCATTTCTCATAGCCGGGAGCTGCTTGTGGTATGTAGGAAGAAAGTTGCTGTCCAAATGTTTCCCTTTCCTCAAAAGGATGCATGCCTCAAAAGCAGCGGAGCGCTTGGCTATGGACTTTTTCCCGAAAGACCGACCTCTGGCTGAACGTAACGGTGAGTTTCCCGGAAGGATAACTTCACAAACGAATTGCTTCTGCTCTACCGTCATAAAGTAGCTTACTTGTGGCACTGTCTCGTTGTCATGGGGCTGTATCACCATGAGCACAGGCTCCAACATTTTGAAAGGAGCATACACACTAAGCAGCCAACAAAGTGTGCTAGTACAGCCATGCTTGATCCGTACGTCAGCTTCGCTCCTGTTTCTGGTTCGGTATAGGATCCCCATAAGCGCTGCTTGGCTAGTGCACTCTCAAGGTCACAGTCGTTCCCCTGGAGGAGTCGATCTGCAGGTAGTGATTCACAGAAACGGCGCATTACAACCTACACTGCTTCAACCACGCATGTTCTCGGTATCGTCCTAGAACCCGATCCACTTACCTCAGCTGAGCGTACGTCGATGAGAGCTTGTAGATGAGTCGAGTTGCCTTTCTCAACCATGTGTACATACTGGACTTCTTAGCTGTTTCTCTCCACATGTATTTGAGTCATACCTTTGAGTTAGCATGCCGAGCACGCCCCCTGCTCTGTACATATTGAATGAGAGTATCATAAAGATCAAATCTGCCAAAGTTGAGCTGCGAGTACTAAATCACAGAGTATTATGTACGTACCTGATCACCAGATTACAGTCGGGTATATCAAGTCCTTCCTCTGCAACGGATGTGGCAAACTGTATGTGTCAGACCATGAATAGACCAGTGCAGGGGAATTCATACGAGGCAGTTGAGCTCCCCCTTTCGGAACTTCATCAAAGTGACGACTTGCTGTCTGAAAGATACATTGATGTCGCCGATTTCGCCCGCATTGGTACCAATTAGAATACCGACACGAACATGGGCGGTGCCCACGCGTGTAAAGAGATCCCCTAGTAGTCTTGCAGTCAACCGACGTTTCACGAACACGATACACTTAGCCTCTGTAGGCTTCTCAAAGACGAGGCTAAGGTAATTCGAGAGCAGTAAGACCTTTGAACTGAGACAATCGGACGTAACTGTGGGTGAACGAAATTCATGTTGACAAACAACAGACCTAGCATCCCGCAGACGTGCCAGTTCTGCATCTAGTGTCGATAAAGGGCGCGTCTCCTTTTCGTCCAGAAACAGTCTCTCGACCCTTCGCTCTGCGTTTCGTGCTTCTTTCTCTTCTGCTAGACCAAGTGACCAAACATGATCTGCACACCATATTCCGAGTTGTGAAGTCGCCTCGGTAGCGAATAGAAACAACTTAGAGAGAATTTCCAGATCTCCGTACCTGGCTCTTAAGGTCGCGCAAAGATTTGTTTCAGATATCGGCTGAAGACGATCGTACTGAGCAATGATCTCAGCAGGACGACTCACGGTACGTTGTAAAAGCGTGAGATCAGCTGTTGTGGCAATTCGACAATGCAGCAACGTCTCCAGTTCCCTGTACATCATTAGCATTTCGCCGAAGCGGCTGCCCAGATTTTCTACTTGGCTGCTCTGACGACATCAACCCTGGCATCGACCGGTGACGCAGTCATGCCGAAGACCTTCGGTCGCTTCGCCAAGTCCGGTACGTCGAGGTAGAAATCTTTAATGATTCTAACGTGATGTGAGATTAGTCCCGGGAGGAGTCCTGCCCTATACTTACTTGGCATAAGGGTGGTTCTTCTTCGCGTGGTGCGCTTCGTCGAAGATCAAGAGATTGATCTGGTCAATGGTGATGAAAGCATGCATGAGACATTGATACAGAATTTCTGCTGTGCAGACAATGACCATATTCTCCGCAAAATGTTTTTCCCAAACGCCTCTATGCCAAAGGTCGCAACCCATGTCTCCACAGAAGCGCTCGATCCTCTGGTCGAGGTTGTTCTCTAAGACCGCAAATTGCTGGAAAACGAGAGTCACGCAGTCAACCTATAAAAGTAATGAGCAGTGCGTGGATGTCCGGTTGTGGCCACTGACGAGGAAAAATGCAATTCGCTTCTTTTTGCCCATTGCCCGGTCTTCGAGCTCTTGATCTAGAACATGCCGAAGCAATAGGACCGCAATCAAAGTTTTACCAGAGCCTACCACTTTGGTTAGCGATTTGAAGGTCAATATAGACGGACCCCATACCTGTGTCAAGTACTGCTATAATGTTCTCCTCCTTAGCTTTCTCGAACAGTTCCATCTGATACTCTCTGGGGTCAGTAATGATGACCGTGGATTCTTGTTTGGAAATGAGATTGCGTGTTGATAGGGCATCATCGTCGCTGCCTTTGACAGCTGCCTTGATGTCTTCCTTAGTGATTGTCTCCGCCCGACTAGATAACCTACGTGCAGAGATTAGTATCTTTCTCACAGCAATATGCATATTGCCTAAGTACCAGGAGTTGAATTTGGCGTTCTGGGCGCGCCGCCGGTCTGAAACCCTCTTGTGGGTTGTAGAGTTTTCCTCCACTTCCTCATCTAGATCTGATTCGCTAACCGCACCAGCGGTGTCTTCTCGGGCATTCCGGGGCTCTACAGTAATCGATGCAGTAGTCTGAGCTTGCCCAAGACACTCATGATCCATGACTGCGTGCGCACGTTTGAGTAGCTTATTATTTGCGGATACTACGCCATTGGAAATTGACTTAGTATCGCCTCCTCTTGTAGGACTATCCAACTCGTGTTCAGTGTTCGATCCAAGCAGTTTCGAAAGGGATTGTCCTGAGATCTGTGGTGGCTCCAATGAACCAGTAAAGTAGAGCGGTTCCCTTCCGGGTATCTCAACCAATGACACGGCTATTGGTGGAGACATCCCGGTTCAACTCGTCCACAACACGAAGGTTGAGAAGGAAATGAGAATCTTCTAGGCTTAGGGTCCGTAGACACTTGATGATTGAAAAGATAGGAAGATCCTGTTGCATAGGATGAGATGGCGCGGAGACAGAGGAAAGGTAGGAAGAACGAGAGACAGATTGGCAGGTTTGCGCTGTTAAGGCGCGGTGCAGGTGTGGTGTGTGTTACTGAGATTAGTCCATGTATACCTAGCGCCTCGGACAAATTCATAGTATTCACTTCGTTCGAAGTGACTCCTTGACTTGAGGCTCGACTCTATTACTGTCGGAATTAATGAGGTAGCATGTTTGCTGTCAATAATTGTACGAAGTCAGGTTACGTGTATGATGAATGTCCCAAACGGGTTAGACAACTTTGTGTATATTGCTGGACCACATGGACCGGAGAAAAACACCTCCTCCAGCTCAAACTGAATTTTTGAAATAACTTCACCAAAACCACATCAAATAAGCCCAAAATCTAGTCAGTAACTCTTCTCATCACACTTTATAACTTGATATAGATCACAATGTCAAAACTTTCATGATCAGCAGTGAGTGTGCAACTCTTCTCTTTATCAGAGCACATCATTCAATTGAAACATGAAGCAACTCAACTTCAGATCTTTATGAACTCAAAGATCAAGAAAAACAAATCTAAAAAGATCTTTTAATGAATTTACATTGAATTCTTTGTCAGATCTGTTCAGAACTTTGCAGAAAGAGTTTTAAATCAATCTGAAACAGCTTAAATTGTAGCTGATCTGAAAGCTTTATAATGAATCATGAACACAGTACAACACAATATTACAGTCATAAAGAACATTTTAAAGATTCTTATCAGCAGAAACTCTGCATTGCAATTCTTCATTATCACAGAATATAAATATACACATATTTAAGCTTAAATGACAGTAAATGTGTCATCACTCTTAACAGCAGTGTTCTTTTCATCATCATTTAAAGAAAAAAGCATCATCACAGATCTTTTCATATCTGATGACTGCAGAATTATTATTAAACTCATTAATACTGTTTTCATTGATTACTGATGCATTCTCTCATCAATTACACTATGTAACTGCATTAACAGTCACATTCATGTCACTATAGATCAAAACATCATCACTATTAAGATTGTAGCTGTTAAGCAACTGAAGTTAGATAATTTGACAGTGTATGCATTTACAGTGACTGAAAAAGAGTCACTGCAGAGTAATATTAGATGAATTACATCTTTAGAAGCAGATAGCAAGATAATTATTATCATTTATGATGTTATTATGCATAACATATCAATACAGAGCATCAAAATGAAAGATTAGTGAGTTATAGTGACATGTATATAGACAGAAAATCATAAGATTGAAGTTAAGAAGAACATTTCAATCAATTATGTAAAGTGACTGTGCAGCTTAAAATGAGCAGCAGAATTTGTAATAATGAAATTTATGAATATAAAGTACATCAATTTAACATTTCAAACTAAATTGATTTGAAACTTTAAGTACAAGAAGACAGAGTTATATAATTGAGCTTGCTGCATTCAGAAATGCTTTAAGTGCTATAAGTATGTTACATAAGTGTTCAATGCAGAGATACTCAGAAATGCAGTATATATGTAGAGAATCATAGATCTGAGAATTACTTCTTTAAGAATCTAGAATTCAACATTAAAAAGTGTGTAAGCTGCAGAGACTTATATAAAACATGAAACAATAAGTGTTTTGAGTTTCAGAAAGAGACAGTGTATGTGTAGATGACATGCAACATTAAGCAGATCTGATAATAAATATTAACTTAGACATCAATTATTAAACTTAAAGAAGTTACATTCTCAAGAACAGTTAACAGTAAAGTCAGTGAGATTGACATTAACAGTTACAGCAAAAGCATTAACAGTGACAACAGTAACAATAGTGACAGCAGTGACAATATTAGTGAAGATGTGACATTTACATCACATATAACAATGAGCAGCAGTTATAAAATCATCAATGAATCTTACTCAACATATTTAAGATTCTCATAAGAATTTTATCAATCTCAACATCAGCTCTGAAGACATTCATCAATGAAAATAAAAAGTGATTAATATCATTTATAAAAACAACAATCACAGATGTAAATTGAATCTCTCTGAGATCAGTGAATGAAAATAGATCTAAAAGAATCACAATTAAATCTTTAAAAATGTGAAAAACAGATGCTGCAGTAAAGACAGCAGTGAATTATTGAAGCATTAAATTCTTTAAGTATTAAATAAATCTGAAGAGCAGTCAGACAACAGAAATTAAAAGTGTCTTTAAGCAGAATTTAATGAGCTTGCTGCTCATCAGTTAAGATGATCTCATAGTAAACATTATAAATATAGAGACAGCATCAACTTCAGAGATTACAATGATGATAAAGTAATGTTGATACATTTAAACTTCATCATCTTACAGTACAACACAATGAAGTTAAGAGACAAGATTATGATATTTTTGCTTCAGAATTTCATCATATAAGACTACAATATGTTGATTATTCAGAAGTCATGACACAATAAATACAACAACAGTATTTATCATCTTTGCAAGAACTAATTTTATCTGATTTATTCAGAACTTATAGAAGAAGATTTAATCTAAGTCTGCTTTTACATTAACTCATGACTGAATTGTGCAGACTGAACAGTTTAAACATATAATAAAGATTTTATGATTCTGAAGATTCAATATATTAAACACAGTCAGTTTAAGTGTCTATGCATTCACAATGTGTACAGAGAAGCAGTCAGAGAGAACATTATAACAATTTTAAAGTAATTAAATGATTTATTGAAGAATAATTATTGACAACACATTATAGTGAAAGACTTCAATCTGCATTATTCAATATGAGAAGATCTGAGAATGAAGAAGAACTTACAGATAAAGCAATTAATATAAATAATGAATGAATAACAGCTCTCTCTGTTCTTACTATAGAGTTCAGTCACATAAAGATCTCAGTAAATGTGCAGCATCATAGATCTGATGTTAAATAGCTTAGACATTATTTAATGATTAATTAGCTGCAAAATACAACAATAACATTATGACTTTAATCATTATTTTATTGTCACTCATCTTCTGCTGTCTGCAGCAGAGATTACATTACAATTTTATTGATAATAAAATAAAGTAGACATAAAGCTTCTACAACAGATTCTGACAGAACAGCTGTCAACATTACTTCATAACTACAATGAATTCAACATAAAACAACACATAACTGTCATTATAAAGACAATTCAGATCACAGTGAAGACAATAGTATTAATGTTAACTCTCAGCAAATAATTAAAGTTAGAATTTGGCCTGAAAGCAAAAGAGATAATAAGAGAAGTAAATAAAGTTTGTTGTTGTTGATAAAGAGAGTAGAGCATGCATATTTAAGAGATGTATTGCTGAGTTTATAATGAAAAAAAGAAGAAGCTGACAAAATTAATGAGAATAAGTCATAGAAAATGAATAGAGATGATCTTAAAGAATTTTTAAAGATTATAAAAATTAATGAAGTAAATCAGAAATTATGAAGCTGCAAATTAGACTTTCACTTCTGCTTTAAAATAAATGAAAAAGTTGAAACTTACAGAACTGCAGAACAAGACAAAGCTACTTTGAACAATTTTCTTTTTAATTTTTTCAAAGATGAATCTCAGCAACATTGCAGAATATAAGTACTTTAAATTAATACTTATGTTTTTAATTACAGAGATTGAATTAACAGAGATTATAATGTGAGCATCAGATAATAAGACATTAAAATTGAATAATATATTAAATTGAGTTCTACACTGAATATTATTATAATTATTTTCACTGCTGCTTTCACTGTACAACTTATATCTAAATAGTGAAAGACATTTAAGAGTCTTTAAACACTTCATTATAATGATGCTGTAAAAGCTCAACAAAGAAGACTATCAGCAGTTTAAGATATATTGATTAGTGATACTTTTAAACATTATGAGTAAAGCTTTAAAGTTCATAATGACATGCAGAATAAGCTACATAACAAAGATCTATTAACTGTTACTTAAAACACTGCTGAGAGATTAAAAGATTGTGTTCATAAAGTAGACAATTTATACATTGCTGAAGCAGATTTATAAAGTATGAAAGTTAAGTACATTAATTACATCACTATTAATGCTGAATGTATTAAAAGTCTTTAACAATGTTTTTTACAAAAGATTACTTCACAATCTTTAAAAATGCTGTCTATCACTAAAGATAGTGAACTGAATAGAAGACTTTCTGAGAAAAAGAACATTAACAATAAAGTTGTTAAAATATGAGTCAGAGAGCTTTGTCATTTATATAAATATATTTTAAAGCTCATCATTATCATTCATTTTATATCTATTCTACAATGCTGACATGCTGAATCTAGTCAATGATTCACAGCTTTGAGTCACAGCAGCAAGTTAAATTGATGATGTAAGCATTATAATGATAAAAAAGTCAGTAGAGAAGAACTACACTGCTTTGTACACAGTGCACAGCTGCACAGAGCAATAAGCTTAAAGATATGTCTCTATTTTTGTTTTAGTTAAGTATAAGTTCATTTATTTTACAAACTGTCTCACAAGACATAACACAACAATGAAGCTGATTCTAAATACATACACAGTATAGACATCATTGATGTACAGAGTGCTGAGAGTTATCTTGAACTTATATTTAAAATGAGATGCACATATATAATATATTTAGACTTAAGTCACAATGAGTCTCAGAGATTTAGTGATGTTAACAGACTTTATATGAAGCTTTAAGCTTAAGAATCTACAGAGACTCTATATAATAATGATGTTGCTGTAGATTCTGTACTGCTGCTCAGTCTGATACAGCTTAAATAGTGAGCACAGAACAATTATACAACAGAAATGAATTTTTTAGAAACTGACAGTTATACAGTGACAGACAGAAATCATTATAGTGAGAATTTTCTGCATAACAGTGAGCTCAACACTGAACATAAAACTCTCTCTTTTTCTGATGAAACAGCAGCTAAAGAAGACACTGAGAAAGTTTATGCTCTGCATTGTTACTGCATCAATTTACACTTTAATGAAGAAAATCAGACCTGACTTTACAAAGAAGCTTTGCTGAAAGAGCTCACTGAAATGTCTACAGTTTCATTATGAAGTATAGATATAATTTTCATCAGAAGTCAACTTGAAATTCAGAGTGCTCTACATTGTATTATTATGATAGAATGACTTAATTATTCACATAAACAACAATGCAGATGAAGCTGTCTGCAGACACAATATCAATAAACTTTGTCAGAATTAAGAAGTGTTGAATATTTACATAAATGATAGTGACATTAAGAATCAGATAAATGCAGTAGCAGTGACACTGAAAAGAGATTTGAAATGTATGATGTATATAAGCATAGATAAGACATTTATAGTATATATGATGAAGCTATAGAGTCTGATCATGATGATGAGCATAGTAAATGTGATGAAAATGATGAAATTAAAGCTTTAAGTAATGAACATATACACAGATAATTAAGCAGCAATTTAATCAGTCATTAAACTGAGTATACAGTCAGATCAATACTTACTGTAGCACATATTGAAGAAAGTAAATGATCTGTAAAGTTAAAAGATTCAGATATGAATCTGATGAATACTGATGCACATAGAAATATTAGAAAATGAAGAAATGAATAAAGTAATTAAGATAGTGACTTAGATTAGAGATCTATATGCTGAAAAAGAATAGATTATAGAGATTTGACATTTAATTGCTATCTGTAAAACAAGACTTTGTTGATAAGTAGTAAAAGAATGAGTCAATGACTGAAAGAATGAAATAGTAAGATGAATTACATTTAGTATGAAGTAATAATCAGATAGAAGAATATTAAATAAGTATACAGAATTCTGCTGACTCATAAGCTTTCTTATTATTTAGTTATATACAGAAAAGATTGACATGATTTATTATCTTTATATTATAGACTGAGTGAACTCTTCATAATACTTATATAATTTGAGCATTTAAACTATTCATTATGTGCTGATGAAATGTCTGTGAACTCAGAATCTAAGAAAGAAACTATTAAGATGAGTTAATGACATAAAGAAGATTTTATGAGACTCAGCATTAATTAAAGTGATCATTATACTTATGTTACAGAGCAATCTTCTAAGATAATTTCAGATTATAAAAAAGACATCAGAAGATCTGACACTCTCAGATGCAGCCTGAAATAGAAAATTCAACAATTATACATTTTAGACTGCAGAAAAGACAATTAATTATTTATAGTAATGTTTATTTTTTATTGATGACAGCTGAAGAGAGACATTAGCATTAAATCATAAAAAAAGAAGATTAATAAGCATCAGAATTAAGAGAAACATGAAGAGTTACAGAAAGAAAAGTCAGAATTTGTATTAGTTAATTGATTTATGAGGTGACAGTGATGATGACAGCAAGATGGTAATGAAGGTGAGATCAGTATGCGCTAGTTGCTTGTAGTTATGCAGTGTATGGCAGCCTAGGCAGCCTTGGTCACCTATGAATCAATCAATCAATCAATCAATCAAACCACATGGACCGGACCCAACACAACCTTACTGTCAATATCACTTTTGAGTCGATACCATCAGATTTGTAGGGCAAGATAATATCTTCAATATTTCCGATTTAATTTTGGCCATAGAAGGTGAGCATTCTGTTTCGTAAAAGCCATATTTATTGGTGTTCATTGCGTTGACGCACTTTGGAGAAAGCGACCCTCAGCGAAGACCATAGCCCTAACCACTTATTCCAAGAAACTCTTGCTGGATCTTCTTCTCATTATGGCTCATAGCTGTCTACTCTGTGTCTTTGAACCAGCTTGGTTCTCGCTATATATCGATATCTCTCTTTCGTGGATCTATAAGCTGTCTGGTCTCATGAATACATTCTCAGGATACTTTCGTCCATAGCTTACCACCCCAGCCCTACTCCTCCTTTAGTTGATCTCATACATCGTACCGTCCATATGGCAGAGTCACCGCGTAACATACGGACCCTCTTCAACTCGGGCAACCAGTTACGGCAGCAACTCGAAACATCCTACGACACCGCTAGCTCTACATACTCGGACAATCTCCAAGCCGCCATAATTGCCTTCTCAGAATGTCGACGGCTGGCAGATGAGGTCTCATTATTCAGTCAAAATGAAACGCTCGAGGATATAGCATCCGGAGATCTACCGTACAATAATCAAATGCGCTAGGTGGCAAGCCAGAGAGCTAACAGAACAGAAAAGATATCTCCTTATCGACTACTACCTCGCCGAGCTCATCCTGCTTGACAATCAAACCTCACGCAAAGCCGTCCTCGAGCGCGCCCAGGAGGCCTACGAAAAGTATCTCCACCTCCTTGACACATACGAGATCCTATCCGCCAACGACAGGAAGCTCTACGAGCGGTATCTGTCCGACCGTAAAACCTTCTCCACAGCCTCGACGACCGACGCCGCCGCCCGGCGAGATACGAAGATCAGCCGCTTTAGGCAAGAGAAGGAGCTCAAGGAAAAACTTGACGTGTGCAACTCCCATATACGCGTGGCATGTCTCGATCGCACTTCTGACCACACCCACAGCACCTCGCCCAGAACCCAGCCTCGCTCCAAAACGATGACGCCGCCCTCCGAGACCTCCACATCGCCAACATCACCCTCTGCACGCACCGGACCTTTCACTCGCTCGACATGATCGCCCAAGAACTGCAGCTCTTGGCTTTCGCGCCCCCACCGCCCCACGCAGTACCAGGCGCACCGATGGTAGACGAGCGAGAGCGAGAGCGAGGACGCAATGAACGAAATACGGGGGACAATAGCTACTCGGACAGACTCGACGCGCCACTATCGCGACTCGCGGCGAACGGCAAGGCCGGGCCAATCCTCAGCAAGGACGGGAAGCCGCTGCAGCCGTTTGTGTTGTTGGATCAACGGCAGCGGATGCAGCAGGGGGTGTTCAGGTCGGGCCATAGTTTGCCGACGATGACGATTGATGAGTATCTGGAGGAGGAGAAGCGGAGGGGTGGGATTGTGGAAGGGGGCGGGGAACAGTCGGGTCTGCGGCCGGAAGTGGATGAGGATGATGTTGGGAAGGCGGATGAGGAGACGATGAAGGCGAGGGAGTGGGATGAGTTCAAGGAGGCGAATCCGAAGGGGAGTGGGAATACACTTAATAGAGGGTAAGAACCACCACTCGGAGCAAACATTGGTATTGTCGAGATCGAAACTATATATACCACGGTAGTCTAGTAGATCTCTTTGCCCAACGCCGTCTGTTAGCCACCTCCCTTACGTATCGTACAAAAGTAGAACGTATGAAGCTCCAACCACTCGCCCACCACAGAATACCACACCATCTTCCTTTCTCAGCTTCCTCTGCCTCTCGCTATATCCACAACCCCCCTATCCTACACAAACCCCTCCTGCCCACCCACTCGCACAACCATCACCTCGCCGACGCCCTCGACTCCCCAACCACCCCCAACGCAGCCCCATAATCCACCCACGTCGGCCTCCACTTCTCCTTCCCCTCCAACAGCGCCTGCGCCTGCTCCGCAATACTCCTCCGATCAGGCGCCGGCTTCGCCGCCGCATCCGGCATCAATCTCGCCTGCTCCCTCTTCTGCTCCTCCTTCGCCGCGTCATGCGTTTCCTTTTCCCACCTACACACCGCGGAAAGCATCAGCACCTATCACTCAAACCGGCGAAGAAAAGCTCAACGAAAAGCCGCAGCCTTCCCCGACCCGACCCTTTCCCTCGAAAGCTCCGCGAGGGAACGAGACAGACTTACGGCGCGAAATCCTCCGGCGCATCGGGCCAGACAAACGCCTTCTCCATCTCGACGGTGAAGCGCTTGAAGCCGCGGGGCCGGGTCCAACGTCGCGGTTTGCGGTTTTTGGCCGAGTACTTGTCTTGTCGCACCTTCATGTGCTGCACGTAGCTGCGCACCGACAGGCAGCGCACGTCGTAGGCGTGGTAGAGGTAGTCTTTGATGTCGAGCTTGTTGAGGTTGAGCGGGGCGATGAAGGTGGCGTATTTGGGGGGCAGGAAGGGGGTGCGGAGGAGGGTGAGGACGAAGTTTGGCCTTTTGGTGGGGGGGGTGTTAGCGGATGGGTTGGAGGGGGCGGTTGGGTGGTGTGGGGCTTGGGGAGGAGGGTTTCGGTGCGGAGGGGAGGGAGGGGGAGGACGGACAGGTAGATCGCTTTGGTGCCGTATTTGGGGGGGTGCACCCAGAGGCTGGGTGCCCGTTTTGATGTTGTGGTCATTGGTGCTGTGGAGGTTGAGAAGCTGAGCTGGGACTCGTGAGGGCGGAAGATGTGCGATCAGTTACTGGTTGAAGTGTAGTCGGTTATCTTTGGCATTTATGGTCCACCGTAGAGCCCTATCTGACTAAGCGATCAATAGTCCGTAACGCCTCATAACTTATCCACGCCTAAACCAGACACCATCCAGCTAGACTTCACAAACCTTCTACAGCATAATCTGACTCGGACACAGGGCTTCTGTCCGCTCTTTCTAGTCCTCCCGCTCTTGTGTCTTTCTGACGCAGTGAAACATGGCATCCTCCTCAACATCCGGAACGCCCCTCCTCTAGTACGTCCTCTGCGTGGCCTCCTCCATCCATAGACTGACCTATTATCACTAGCTCCTGCATCGCATACAGATCGACGATTCTCGCCGAACACACCACCTCCGCCGCCTCAAACACCTCCTCCCTCGCCTCCATCATCCTCCCCAAAATCGACCACGAGTCCCCGCAAAAACTAACCTACACGCACAACCAAAACTTCGTCCACTACATCGCTGACGGCCCTTCCGACCATCCCGGCGTCGAGCCTTCCGCCGGCGGCCTCACCTACCTCGTGGTCGCGCGCAGCAGTCTCGGCCGGCGCATCCCCTTCGGCTTTCTCGTCGAGATCAAAAAGCGCTTCTTGGCCGCCTACGATCCGAAGAAGACGGACTTCGCTGCGTTGCCGCCGTATGGCGCGGCGGCGTTCAACGGCCGGTTGAAGCAGTTGATGGTGGAGTACGGGACCACGCAGGTGGGGAAGGATGATGCGATTGGGAATGTGCAGAGCGAGATTGAGAATGTGAGGGGGATCATGACGGAGAATATTGAGAGGGTGTTGGAGAGGGGGGAGAGGATTGATTTGTTGGTTGATAAGACGGATCGGTTGGGGGGTAGCGCGCATGATTTTAGGGTGAGGAGTAGGGGGTTGAGGAGGAGGATGTGGTGGAAGAATGTTAAGTTGATGGCGCTGTTGGTGGTTGTGGTGATATTCCTGGTCTATTTGTTTGTTGGGTTGGGGTGTGGGTTGCCGGGTGAGAACCCTGACTGTTTGTTTGGACCCACGGGCGAACTTTGCTGACGATATTGTAGGTTGGTCAAGGTGTGTCGGGGGCAGGTAACTGAATGACGAATACATGACGGGGTTCGCGCAGGTGTTAATTCTACTTGGTCTTATGGTAGGATTGTATTCCAGCGGGTGTTGTTTTCACTGTCACTGTTTCCATCAAATTCAAGGAGCCGTTCCATGACACACATCGCCCGTGAAGCCCGAAGTCCCCTTTTCTCAGACCACAGACTCAAAACACCATTCGCCTCGCTATACCAAACCACGGTGCATCTTGCTAGCGTCGTGTGTCACATCATAAATATTCCGCCAAAGCTGCCCTTCTCAATGCTCAGATCCCACGTCCCGCTCACAATTTCGTCCTCATCTCCCCCATCCCGCCCTCCAGTCCTTCCGAGCCCTTGTTCACCCAAGCATACCCCTCCGCAACCGGACTCAATCCATTTGTCACCACATCCGGAGACGAGGTACCCGCTTTCTGTAACCTCTCAGTAAAGAACACCGGATGCCGAACGGCGGGGTCGTATTTTCCTGTTGAGAACGACTGCAAATCAGACTGCACCAGCGACTGAGACGGAACCAGGTGAGCGAATGGGGAGAGAGCTTCGACTTGTGATCTTGGCGGTTGGTGGAGGGCCGAGTACTGGCCTTGGCGAGTTTGTTGTTGATGCAGGGGGTCTGAGACAATATCTCGGTTGGGAGGTGAGACTTTCGGTCGGTGTGACTGAAGGGCGGCGAGCATAATTGTAATCTCGTCGTCGAATGGTAGTTTGGAGAGGGTTAAAAGTGTTCAGTGGCCTGGCGTTATGCTTCGCTGCCGTACGGCAATTCTTCAATGCGGGTTAGCGCATCCGCGTCTAGAGCCATGTCCCTCGACGTCATTCTCAGAGCTCAACTTTAGCCGCGCGTGTAAATTTCTCCTGGGTCGCCAATTTTACGTAGTGAGGTACCTATCAAATGATGCACATCTGGACATGCGAAGACCTTCACCTCTTTTTCCCCGCCTCCAGTATGCCTTTTCACGTGGCGTGCATACACCATCTCGACCACCGATAATACAGATCAAAGATGCTACCTTCTACCGTCAACACCCTTCGTCCTCCGCCGACCAAACCGCGGCTCCAAACCCGCCGCTATTCTCCGGCTTGAGTTTCAAACTACCGTCTGTTTCCTCCAAGCCTCAGCATTGGTCGATACTGGGTCCTTCCAACTCGGGAAAGACAACTTTTCTACAGGTGCTCAGGGGACAGCACCTCTGCTTCCCTCCTGGCGGTCGTTCTTATCCATACCTGTCCAGCGACAAGATCGCGGCGAAGGACCACCGCTTACGGATACCTGGACGCGCATTTCAGTATGTGGGCTTCGACGGCGAGCGCGGTGGGCTAGGTGGGCCCGGTACGCGGGGAGCCTATCTCAGCGCGAGGTATGAGAGCAGGAGAGAAGAGACGGACTTTCTTCTACTGGATTATCTCAAGGGTCATACAGAGCTGAATCCGGCGGACGAGACCGGAGGTAAGAGCTATGATGATACGTTACTGGAGAGAGTCATCAAGGATTTGAGGTTGGAAGACTTGGTGCACATGCCAATAAGCAATTTCAGTAATGGGCAGACCAGACGAGCGAGGATTGCGAAAGCGTTGCTGGATCGGCCGGAAGTGCTCTTGCTGGACGAGCCATTCAGTAAGTCCGATATCATTCCTATCTAAATAAGAACCCACTTAGTAACTCGTTTGCTCTCGCACAGTGGGTCTCGATCCCCCCACATTAATGACGTTGTCGCCGTTGTTGCATCGGCTGGCAAAGGCCAACGCTCCGCGTCTTGTACTGGCTCTTCGGCCACAGGACCCTTTGCCAAAGTGGATCACACACCTCGTTTACCTGGACAAGGAGTGCAAAGTTGCGCACCAGGGGCGGAAGGACGAATTGCTTGTTGAGTTGAAAGGGAAAATCGGCTTAGTAGGGGAATTACCGGGAGCTGATATGCGAGGACAAGTCGTCACATCTAAACCAAAGGCGAAACTTGCACCCTCGTCAGAATCGCCAGACGCTGGCCAGATGAAAAGCTCAAAAATGACGGAAGAATCTCGGGAAAAGTGGCAGAAGCTGGAAACAGAACGGTCAGGTCGGGAAGTTCTGGTCAACATGGAAGGAGTTTGTGTAAAGTACGGTGAGAAGATAGTCTTAGGAAACTGGACGCAAGGCTCAGAAGGGGAAAAGACTCGCGGTTTGCGGTGGGATGTGAGGCGAGGTGATCGATGGGGTATATTTGGACCGAATGGTTTGTGAAATCTACTGCAGTCATTGCATGTTTCGAGCTAAAGCCTCCTAGGATCTGGGAAAACAACTCTCTTGTCATTGATATGTTCGGATCATCCTCAGACCTATGCTCTTCCGATTGAACTGTTCGGTCAGTCTCGCCTACCAAAAATAGGCCAACCAGGGATCTCTATATTTGATATCCAAGCGCGAATTGGACACTCGTCTCCAGAAATCCACGCCTTCTTTCCTCGTCATCTCAGTGTCCGGCAAACACTGGAAAGTGCTTGGGCGGATACATTCCTGGGCAAGCCGCAACTAAATCATGATCGTGACATGGATGTTGATGCATGCCTGCACTGGTTCAACGCCGAACTGAAACCAGGATCTGGCCAGCTACCCAAGGAACTGCCTCACGCTTCCAACGTAAGGGAAATAAAGACAAACCCGGGATCACCAAGTAACCGCCACAAACGAGCAGATCTCCAGCCAACCGAAGACACCGACATCGACTGGGCAGACGACCTGCGCTTTGGTGAGCTGTCATTCTCCGCTCAGCGCGTGGCCCTCTTCATCCGTGCAGTGATCAAGAAACCCGATATTGTGATCTTGGACGAAGCATTTAGCGGTATGGACGATTATGTACGTGATAAGTGCAAGTTGTTTCTTAGTCACGGGCAAGAACGTATCTGGGTGTGGTATAAGGCACGGACTGCGAGGGTTCACGAGCGCGTTTCAGAGCGTTCCTTGAGCGCGTGTGGACCAAGGTTTTCTGGTCTCAGCAAAGACCAGGCCTTGCTGTGCGTAAGTCATGTGAAGGAAGAGGTGCCTGATATTGTCAGAGAGTGGATATGCTTGCCTGAAGCGAACACAGGCCAAGCTCCGAGATCAGGTCGACTCAATAGCGCCTTGTCTCGGAGGTGGGCGAAATGGGATATGATCTGGGGACTCTGAATATAACAAAAATATATACCACCTTTCTCTTAAACCAAGCTGAGCCTTAACAAGTAGGGTACGAGAACTGTACTATGATAGGGGATAGAAGAACTGCCAGTCTGGCGTTTGTGGTCTGCAGTACCGTCCATGACCCGATCACAGTGTCAGCCCGAATCTCTCCTTTTTTCACACCACACAAAGAGACATCCAACACGCGCCACATCACGCTCGACTGAACCAGCACTGGCTCAGTCCCAATTGATTTTCCAGAACACTTTCTTCCTCTTATATGCCATCAGAGCCCACGACAGTATCCACAGAAGCTTCAACTCCAGTATTATCAGAAATCCAAACCGCGCACCTTCAGCATGGACTCCGTGACGATCATGAGCCGGGCACGCGCCTCCCCCCCTTCGAGGGAGAGCGTGTTGACCTCAGGTGCGTCGTCAATGAGACAGACGCACCTACAACATCTTCGACAAATTCCGATAAGACCACGGAGACGCCATTGCGACGGTTGAAAACCGAAACCTCGTTGAGAACTCGATCCCCAGTCGCTCGTATCGCCGAATATCAGAATGCGTTGAAACTCTCTCCGAAAAAGGGCAATGAAGGACCTCGGTTTAGAGTGGTGGAGAAAAAACACTCAAGATCGCGCGATGAGAGTTTGTCCATTGCGGCCTTTCCTAATGGTAGGCTCAGCGATGCTCCAGTCTTTATATCTGACCAGACCATACTGATTCAAGGTCAGAGGTTTTGACACATATACTCTCGCATCTTCCGCCGGCCTCTTTGTCAGCAGTCTCTCTGGTGTCGCGTCGTTTCCATAGCCTGGTTACCACTCCCCATGCGTGGAGGATGGCCTTCGCGCGGTTCTTTCCAGGAGGAGATGTACTCAGTGATCTGTCTGACGGCCATCAAGTGCAAGGACCTACTGTCGAGGAGTATGAGGATGTCCGGTCTGACAAACGTGTCTTCACTCGACTCACAGCATTCTCATCTTGGCGAAGTGAGTACATCTTGCGTACTCGGCTCCTGAGGTCACTCGGACGTGGAAAGCCTGCACAGTTCCGGGGTACCAGTGCTTCAGGCTCAAATGCTGGTCAAAACGGCAATGCACAAACCACGTATAACTCGAACCTGTTCACTACCATCAATCATATGAACGCGACATTTGGTACAGGACTGAACAACAGAGCTCCGCGGTTCATACATGGCGCGGATGACGTTGGCGCTGCTTGCACCAGCGAGCCTGATAAGGGCAAGATTGACAACTGGGGCCTTTCGGATCCGCATTCTTTTTTGCAATTCGCCGAACGCTTCCCGGGAGATGCCCAATATGGACTCGGCTCTGGTGATGTCGTTGGAGTCCCGAATACGATGGACGTCAGTTCCGCCTATGGTATGGTGTATGCCGAAGGCTCCCCTGGCGGGCTTGTGTATTTCAGGTCAATTGAAGAGCAAAGAGGACGCTTTTTAGCTTTTCCACTTAGTTTGACTCTCCCAGAGCTCGGGATACCCAATGTTATTGGTGCCAAGGAAACAATATGCTCTGTTTGGCTTGCCAAGGCTAAACATCTACCGACACTGACTGAAGGAGTGATTGGGCTGTTTTCTGGCTCATCACTTGGCATTGTCACAGCATACTCACTCGGTACCGGCGGTGTCCAGGATCGGCGCACCGAGCGCGGAGAGCTTACCGCACGATGGGTACTGAGTCCTGGTGTGCCGATAATCGCAATTGCGGTCGATGAAGACTATTCGTTACAACGCCATGCTCAGCGTCGCATCTGGGCTGTTGTACTCGATGCGCTTGGCGAAATATTTTACCTGAGTGTCTTTCCCAGCCGTGCCCGTATCGAAAGGAGTACTCAGTTGAATGAAGAGACGCTGGAACGACTCGCTTGGAGTACTGGTAGAACCGTGCATTGGACACTGGTTGAGAGTACTCGGCGTACCGCCAGGCCAGATCCTTTCAGCAACGTCGACGTGGATGGAAGCTACTCTCCTAGGTCCTCCTGGGACAGCTTGGGTCTGGGTAAAGAGCAGCTTATTGCCGAGAGTCGAGAGATCGAAACGTTCCTGGGCTACAAGCCCAAGCACTTCCGTACCGTTTGTGAGGGTTGGGATATGAGACGAAGATTGGAGGTCGACTTTGCTGGGGACGATGAGAACGGGGCTGGAGAATCCATTGTGGTCATTGATGCTGGACTTGACGAAGGACAGGCCGCTCGCTTGAAGAGATTCACTCGAAGTCACCCTAAGACTCTCGTTGATATGTCAAACAGCTTGGACGAAGCAAAGCAAGCCCACCAAACTGCTGCTACTCCCCCGCAATCTGTCTCACTCTTCGGAGGCTCCATCGCTCCACCACCTACTTGGAGTTTCTCAGGTACTCCTCCAAAACGCCGAGAATCTGTGATCAAACATGATTTTGGGCATGTGGCAATATATGGAGAGGAATGGCGTACGTCTGAATTCGCTCTTGGCGGACTCAAGGCCATTCAGATCACCACCACTGCAATTGACACATCCCGTTACGCTAGCCTCAACATGTCCGAGGATCCTCTTCTGAGTTTGTCTGGGGCATCTACTGCTTCGTCACCAATGACATCGCCCACGGGACGAATGACTCAACCCTCTTCGCCATCTGACATCCCGGGGCAGCGTGCACGCTTTTTAGCTGCGGGCACAAGGTCTGGTATTGTTTTACTTTGGGACATACGCGCACCTATGGCGAGCAACAGCCGTCTTATCAACACCGTTCAACCTGTTCGCATCATATACACAGATTCGCCGCAGATTTCCTGTCTGGCCCTGACGTCTCTGTATATTGTACATGGTGGCAACGACGGTCTTGTCCAAGCCTGGGATCCCCTCGCATCCAGCACCCAGCCAATACGGACATTGCACTCGCGATTCTCCTCGCGAGCACGCCGTAGACTCGTTCAGGCAGAAGCTTCCGCCCAAGGCGTCGGCATCAACCTCTTCGCTGCTGGTGCCATCTGCCTCGACCCCGATCCCACTGTGCTCCGCGGCATGGTTTCACTCGGTACACACCTCCGCTATTGGAGCTACAGTTCCACAGCCGCGGACCAGTACAAGAGCAACAAGCGCCGTCTTCGCCGCTCCCAGCGTGGCAGCAACACCAGCGGTGAGCGTTTTTCTGGTACCGGTCGTGGAGCGCTCAAAGATTACATCGCCAACGAGCGATACGAGTTAGAGAAGGAAAAGGAAACCCGGCAGAAGGAAGCCGACCGTCTCGCCGGACGCTTTGGCCTAGGCTTGCTCGGTGATGGTGCGAGTGAAGAAGAAATACTGGCCTACGCAACTATGCTGAGCGAAGAAGCCCATGCGAGCGACGAGCAGAAACGGAAAAGTGAGACTGAACGCAAGAGCAACGCGTGGAGTGACCAGACTGTCACACCTGAAGCGCAGGTCTCGCCGCCATTGCTGAAACAGCAGGACGAGTTGGATGCGGACATTGCGGAAGCGATTCGTTTGAGCTTGAGTCTTGAACAGAGTGATGGTGCTTCGGCAGGGGCGGGGGAGCGGGCTTATGAGGTGCCGATCAAGTATGGCAAAGTTCGGAAATCGCCATCCGGCTCGCCGGCTAGTGCAAGTGTATGTGCCGGTGCTGGAGTCGGCAGCAGCAGAATTGTTAAGGAGGACGACGATATAGATTTCGCTTTACAGTTGAGCTCGGCGGAGGAGCGGAGCCGTATCGGCGGTGGTGGTAGAGAGGTCGATTTGGAAATAGACGAAGAGTTTCCCGTGCTGGCAAGGGGTGCGAGCCCGAGTGGATCTGGAAAGGGGAAAGGGAGACGGAGGGTTTCTTGACGTTCGATTCTACTTTCTGCTTCTGAGAGGTCGAGGTTCTTGTGTCGAGTATGTTTTTGTCACTAATAAGGTTTCGTATCCCGTGGCTGTTGTCTGTAATGCGGTTGACTTTCCAATTCCGTCTTGAACTTATATAGAATCCGAATCTTTTCCCAGTATACCCTTTTTACAACCTTCTATAGTATCTCCACACCTTTTCTCACCCCTCACCGTCCCTGCTTCGCCTCCCTAACCACCACATTCCCATCCTCCATCCCAAAATACGCCACCACGGGCTTCTGCCCCCCTCCAACCTCCCCATCGGCCGCCATCTGTACCCCATCCCTACCGACAAACAGCCCCACCTCCAACACGCCCTGAATCAACTTGATCTCCCTCGCCAACGCCTCCACCTCCCACTTCCCCTTCTCCGCCTTCCCGTCGCCCTTGCCCTTTTGCCCCGCAACATCCTCCGCCGTCAGCAACGTCGGGAACGGAGTGTCGACGATGTAATTGTCCTGATCGGTCCTGATGGGCCCAGCCTTGGCGTCCTTGCCCTCACGCACGAACGGCGCGGGGCTGCCGAGGGCGCGGAGGACGCGCAGGACGCGCGGGGCGGCGAGGGGCTCGACTTCGATGGGGATGGTGGGCCAGGTGGTTAGGAGGCGGGGGACGAGTTTGCGGTGATCTTTTTAAACCTTTTAGTTTCTCTTGTCCCCGCCGAGGAAAAGCACCCAACTGAGAACAGCAACAAATGGAAAATGGAAATGGGAAAGGGGGGGCAGGCGAAGGGCGAAGGGCGAAAGTTCACCGGCAACGCAAACGAACTTCCGCGCCTGCATCGCGACCAGTTTCTCCTGATACAGACAGGCGCCCCCGCCCTTGATGCAGTTCAGATCCTCGTCCACCTCGTCGGCGCCGTCGAAGGCGACGTCCAGCAGCACGTCGGTAGGTAGCGAGTCGAGGGCTATGGGCGTCAGGCCGGCGTTGATGATGACTTGGCGCGATTGGTGGCCCGTCGGCACGAAGCGGATGCGTGACGTGTCGGTCTTCGTGGCTTTGATGGCTTCCACGACGTAGACGATGGTGCTGCCGGATCCGATCCCGATGTATTTGTAGCTCGCATCGAAGTGCTCGGCGACGGCGCGGTTGGCGGCGTTGCGTTTGGCGGTTTCGATGGGGGTGGTGGCCATTGTTCTTGGTGGTTTCAGGGGTGGGGGGGAGTGGGCGTTTCTGGCGTTTTTGGCGTATGAGGAGGTGGGCTTGAAGTTATGTAGACATCTGTGAGGTTGGGTGAGTTGCGGGCTGGTTACTGTTTATGGGGACGGGTGCGTACCTTGATGGACTTGAGATTTTGAAGATTGTTCTCATGAGCTGTATCAGGGATTCAAACCATGGCAAACGATGAAGTGAATTGACCAACAAAGAGGCTAGATCCACTTCTAGAGGTCGGAGTGTGAATCAGTCCATAGAAAGTTGTTCCTATTCATTTACACTATGTAGAGTATATATAGAAAATGATGACTAAGACATAAATAGAGACACTTAATAAGAGATAAGTAAGCAATGATATCACATTCTTTTCTACTGCATAGTCACAACAGTTCACTGATGTGAATGCAGAAATTTGTTTAACATTTTGTAAAATTTCTGTCTACAATTTACATTCACATTGTTTTATCTCACTTCACATCACTATTGTCATCTGAAAGCAGCTAGAAATGTAGATTATTATCATTATAATAATAAAATAAATTATTCACTATTTATATTATCTGTCTATATCATCAATTACAATTCTTTAAAAAAAATTCTCTTCTTCTTTCTTTAATTTTCAATCACACTTCAACTTTTAATCATTACTTCATTAACTTATCAATTTTTTTTTATTTACTCTATCATCATGTAAGCTTTCATGATATATTTACAGCATATTATTAATATTTTATAAATTATTTATTGAGATTTATGTTTTATATTGTGTTGCTGTTACTTCATCATCAAATATAAATGATAACAACTTAAATTAAAAGAAGTCTGCTTCTAAGTGTATTTATAAAATTACTGATCATTTTTATTTTAAAAAAAGTTCATAAAACTTTTTTTTTAATATATTATTATTTTAATTTTGATTTAAAGATTAACAAGATATAAAGCTGCTTAAGTATTTTACTTTTAATATTGCTTTCTTTTCTTTTTTTAACAAATTAACTATTAATTAACTTAACTTCTTATTGCTTAATGTTTTAATTAATTTGTCATTGAAAAGTTAACTTAAAGTTAAACTTAAGATGTTGTTAATAATTTAACAGTTAATTCTATATATTAATATGAATTTAAATTGTTTTTATATTTACTAAATGTATTGTAAAGTCACTGTCATTTACATTTATAAGAAATGTAAGCTGATTATCTGTAACAATTATGTGCATAAAGATAGATCATTTACAATATGCATTTAAATTAAATTTAATAATCATTATTTTCTTTATAGTTTGTGTACAAACTGTCATTGAGATGCACAGAGTATTTAGTGTAACTTTTATAAATATAAATTTATATTAATATAATGACTGCTTATTGTTCTAAATTATACAGAATTTAAATTTTCTTTATTTATTGATTTAATAACTTTTCATTATTATTATATTATTGCTCTGTCTGCTATTCTCATCATCATCATTAGCAACATTATACTTTTCATTAATTATAATTACTTATCAGCAGAGAATGTTTCAAGCATTGTAAATAAATTAAAGATGATTATTAAGATTCTTTGTTATTAAGTTAAAAAACTTAACATCAATGTATTTATTACTTTACTTACATTTTTTTTCAATAAATAAATAATTAATAAAATTGCTTTGCTTCTAATATTATTATCTTTTAGTCTACAAGAATCTTTTTTTTAAGTCTTTTATATAGATTATATAAATTTATATTTCTTTTATAAACTGTTATCAGATCACTATCAATCATTACTGAAGTTAAGACTTTTAAATCTTTCTTTTTAGCTTTATTATTTGTTTACTTTGACTTTAACTCATCATATTGTTATTGTAAGTCTTTATTAAGTTATTTTTAATTATTAAGTTTTTTCTCAATACTGTATAATGCTAAGACTTTCACTCTTTTTTAATTATATCTCTCTTCTATTATAAATGTTAAAGTCAAGTCATCAACATCTCTTTAACTTTTAATAATTTTCTGTAATGCATTCATTACATTATTTACTTCAGTCAAGATCAGTTCAGAAGAAGCAATGCTTTAATGTGCTTTTAAAATGTTTTGTAATGAGAATATAAATGAATTTACTCATTTATAATGTTTTTATATCTTATAAATTATCTTCTGAAAAAGATCTTCTTTCTTCTTTATTAAAAGTTTATATAGCTCTTTCTTTTGTCTGTGATCTTATTCAGTTCAAGATATAATTAAAAATTCTTTATAAAAAAACAATGATGACTCTTTCTATTTAAAAATCTTATTAACTTTGAGACTTAATTACTGCACAGATAGTTTAATTCATTTTAGACTACTTTGCAGTTCTAAATTAGCTCAAAATTCATCAGCATTAAAGATATGTGCTTTTATAAGCTGATTATTATAAATTAAATTTTGTAAAACACATTCTATAAACATTTTTAATGCATAAGTTTTTAATAAATAAGTTTTCAATATCTTATAAGACTTAAATCATTTAACTTTAAACTTCTAAAACTTTTTATTTTGTATAAATACTTAATTTTCTTTCTTTGTAGTGCTTAACTGCACTGTTTCATTACAAATCATTTTTAATTCAATAATCTTTTATAAAAAAAATTCATTAATAATTATTTAAACTATTTGTATCTGCCTGATTCATTTTAACTGATTTTTAAAGTCAATTTCTCTCAACAATTAAAAGTCATTTAAGTTGTCTGATAATTGTAAATTTATTTTATACAGTAAATAGAATGAGCTCTATTTAGTTATATTATAAGCTTAAATTTAAGCTGCAAAAAGTGCTTATAATAAGTATTTATTTCATAATTGAGTTGATTTACTCATAAAATATTTTGTAAGTATAAAGCTCAACATTTTATTTAGATTTTTTATCTTTTCATTTATACAGAAATAATAGAAAATCATTGTTCTATGTTAAATTTTAAGCTTTTTCAAATAGTAGATCACAACACAGCTGAGAAAGTTCATATCATTATTAAATAGTAACTCTTTTAATGAATTATAATTCATAAAGATTTCATTATACAGAAAATCTGCAATTATTATTTTTATTGCATTTAAAACAGCTTTAATCACAGATCAGTCTGTAATATAGTTAATTGTCATTATAATTTAGCAGTTTTCTCAGAACATTTAAGATAATATGTTTATTATATTGATTTCTTATCTTTTAAACAATAATAAGTTCTTGCAAACTGAATATAAATATTCTTTAATCTCTTAATGTTTTCAGAATCATTAAGCAACTTAATAGTTAAAATAATGTTTTATAAACAATTTAATATTCTGCAATAGTTCATATTATCAAGCTTGAAATCAAATGACTTTTAACAGTTTTAGTACTTCTAAATATTTATATTTAATGTATATATATTTTAAAAAGTCTGCATGATACTAAAACTATAGAAATGATGCTTTACTGTTATTTTACTTTTAAATCAAATATAAATTGTCTAATTTCAAATCATAATGCAGTCAAAATTGATTCATTACATTGTTTTTACATATATATTTGTAAAACAATGACTTTTTAGATTCTGTATTATCTTTTAAATACAATATTATTGCTTTCTTTCATTTCACATCATCTAGCTCTTACAGAACATCTAAGAACATTTTATTTGTTGAATTTTTTTTTATAAAATTAAATTAATAATTAATTAAATCTAATATAACAGTTTGAGCTTCAGATCAATATTGAATGTTAAGATTATACTGTTAAAATTTATTAATTTATTGAATTAGTTGTTTAAATGAGTGCAGTGTATTCTTTAAATATTGTAGATCTTTATAATTCATAATGATAATTGTAGTATAACTATTTTCAATATAATATTGTTAAGTTTAAAGTGCATACTTAATGATCAATAACTTCTTTTTATAAACAGAATAATTGAGCTCTGCATCTTGTAACTTTTAATTATTATAAATAATTGAATAAATTTTTTCATCTGTTTCATTCTGCATCAGAACACAGTCAATTGCTTATTTTAAAGTGTGTATTTTGATAGTAAATGATTTGTGTACAATTACTTAAATAAGTATTAATTTAAATGTAAGTGCATTCTTAAGCTGTTAAAAGACATCATTATATAATGTATTTTAAACAATAAATTAATTTTCTTAAACAAATTCAATAATGATGCTGCAATCTATACAAATTCTTATACAAATCATTAATAGTATAAAGTCAGTTTAAGAAACTGCTGTATGTAATGTGCTATCTTTAAGATAGATTAATTCTTAATGACTAATATTTTAATAAAGACTGACTGTAGTGTGTCTTATTTCATAATATATTTATAAAACTTAAGAATTTTCATCTTAACAGTGCACTTATTAAATTTAGCATATAGTTTATGTTTCTTTAAGATATCAAGAATGATTTACAAGTGTTTTTAATGATTTGAAATTGAGTCAGAAAAGATTAGTATGTTGTTAAGATATATTAGATAGAATTTGTTAAGTAAGTTTCATAATATAGAGTTCATTATTAACTAAAATGTTGTTAAGACATTGTATAGCTTAAAAAACATAGTTATGAATTTATATTTACTGTAATAAGTGTTAAAGACAGTCTTTTTTGTATTGTTTTTAATTATATAAATTTAATAATAATTTAAAGTAAAATTAAACTTAATGTTGAGAAGTACAGTGCTCTATTTACTTTCTTAACTTCTTTAATCTTAATGTAAAAGACTGACAGAGTCTTCTTCTATCTTAGATAGCAAAGCTTCTGTTATTTATTTAATTACATTTAAGTTAATTGCAGTCAACATCAACACATTAGATTCACTAAATAGACAGATAGCATAAATATTCATTATTTTTTCAATAAATTATGAGCTCAAATTAGCAAAAGACTTCTTAAAGAAAGTGCAGACTGATTTAATGCATACAGTTCTTAATATGCTGCTCATTGAAGCAAAACAAATAGACAGTTCTTGATATGCTGCTTATTAAAGTAAAATAAGTAGACAGCTCTTAATACACTGTTTATTAAAGCAAAATAAGATAAACATGATGAGCACAATAATTCAGCAGCTTAATACAAATTAAATATTGACAAATAAGCATTCTTTACATTGCTGTAAGCAGATAATATATATATATATCTCTTCTGTTATTACATTCATCTTTACAACACACTCTTTTATCTTCAATTCTTATACTGTATATCAATCATCACTATAAATTAAAAGCACAACTCATTATTCTTTATAAAGCAATGTTCAATTTCTGTTCTTATTTAAGAGAACTATGAGAAATAATTTGTTCATATAAAGAAATAATTGACTGATAAAAATCTCTGATATATAATAAAGATTCTTATTTAAATCTTTACAAACAATATATTCATCAGCAATGTCTTTTCTTTCTTTTCATTAAGCAATCTCAATTTTAAAAATCAGCAAATCAACAGTAAAGCTCTGTTCTGAATTACAGTTTGCATCAGTGCTGATAATAAGAATTACTTTATGAACAAAATTACAGCAAAAAAATAGACTGAGTGTAGGGTCAGGTCAGGTTCAAAAAGGCCACCTATAACTCTATAAAAACCTGACTCAACCTGTGGGTCGGGTTATTACTAACTCTATGTGCACTAGGCCAAATTGGGACATTAGGGCATCATTTTTTAGGGCTAAGTCATGTGATTATAAATTACATAAAACCATAATATTAGCCCTAACCCTTACAAATAATACATCGCAAAACTGAACTTTGTAATCTATTTTTCGCGTTCCTTTCGCGGGCACTAATGTCATATATGATATCTAAAACCCGCGCACTCAGCCTACAAAAAAAGCTTGAAATGTTTTCTTTTTAAAGTATAAGAAGAAATTGTAGACAACTAAGAGACAATATTTTACAAAGTTTATTAAATATAAGATGTCACTGAACATGACTGTTAATGAGATATAAACTTAACTTAACAATCTTGACAGAAAGATCATTGTAACACAGTTAAGACTTAAAAATTTTATTATATTTAAACAGCAGTTTTAAATACTGCTTTAAGCACTATCAGCAGATTATACTGTTATTTGTAACATTATTGATGTTTAGAATACACTTAATATTGAGATGAATCTGTAGAAATTTCAGAAAAAGAAGATTTAATTAAAGATATTTGATAATGTTTTATAAGCTGAGCAGTAAAGACAGAATAAGAGTCATTAAGAATGTCAAATCTTATAGTATGATTATAGAAGATATTTAAGCTCAAACAGTAATTATTTATCATTACATAAAATTTTAATCTGCTATCTTTATAATAATATTCATCACAAACAAAACTGTAAATATATCTCTGTAATTCACAAAATTATACAGTCAGCAAAGCTAATTAAAACAGTTAAGAAGCAAGTTAAGTTAATTGCAGTTAATTTGCACAGAAATAAAAGAAGAAATTAATCTATAATGTAAAGATTGTTTTTAAAAAGAAATTCAGCATACAGAAGTCTGAAGCTGTAGATAAGTTTGATAAGAAGATTATTATTATCTTTAATGTTAAAAGGTGACACCACACTAATAGCATAGCTATCATGAGTTATATATCTAACACTCTCTCTAACCCGCGATCGGCCCACAACTGACCCGCAGGTGTAAAGGGTGTGCACAGACAGCGGTTCAAACTCATGACCTTTTGGACTTACTCTCTCACCATGAACTTGAACCACCAGCAGAGGTGGCCTAGGCACCATTTTATGCAAGTTATCATGCACTAACCTGAGCTCATAACCTGTTAAAAGGTGGCACCACACTAATAGCATAGCTATCATGAGTTATATATCTAACATTTAAGAACATTATTAATAAATTTTTTTAATTAAACTGAGTTACAGACTCTGATGTCTCATCTTATATAATTAATAAACTTCAGCTTTTCAGTGACTCTCTAATGTGCATATAATGACATATCATTAAAGTCAAAGAGAGAAGATTATATATTAATTACTATAATACAATTACTATACAGAATAAGAATGAGAATTTAGTTCTTTTAAGTTCAACACTTTATGTTTTAAAGCTTGAAGTCAATCTTCTGTCAGAAAAGAAGATGTGTAAGAAGAGACTGCTTAAATATTTTAATTATAAAAATCTTTATATGTAAAATAAGAGCAAGAAGCTCATGTTAAAAGCATCTAAAAAAGAAGAAATCTATATAATTAAATATATTTTAAATAATTTTAATGAATTCACTCTACTCTCTATTATGCATATATAAAGTAAGTCAAAGATCACTCTTTTAAAAGCATATAAGAATTTACAGATTCAGATTCTTAGATTTATTACAAATATACTTAGCAAGAATGTGTAAATGAATAATGATATAATTATATTATATAATAATAAAATTAAGACATATAGACTTTGACATTGTCAATTTGCTCATCTCAGCACAGTTAAGCTTCATGATCTTTATAAAATCATCACTTCAAGCAAGTCAATTCTCATTATTAAGAACAATATCAATATATATAAAATTTATGCTCTGACTAAGTTTATAAATCAGCAAGAACATAACATAAATAAAAGAAAAGTCAACATTCTTATTTTAATCTTCATCAACATATATGAATTTCTGTCTTTGTCATTTATCAGCTATCAATACTTTCTGAAAATTGTAAATAATCATTTATAAAAAATATAAACAATATTATTGAAGCAATAAGATAATGCTTTACAGAAACTATAGAAATGACAATTAAAGATTGAACTTTAATTTAATGCAAAAATTCTTGCTGTATAAAGCAACAATGCAACAGAGCTAAGATCTACTTTGAATGAGTGATGTATATTTTTCAGTATTATATCATAGTATATAGTGCTTTATATGTTGATTTAAAATGATGTAACTGAGAAAGCAATCAGAATCACTGAGAACTTAGTATATGCAATGATTAAGAAGATTAAATTCTCAATAAAGTTTTAAGTAAAGACTGCATAGACTAATGTTTATCTTTATAACTATACAGTAACTGACTTCTTAATCAATAATAAATAAGTTATTTCAGAGAAAGTGTTCACTGAGATAAAACTGTTTATTAATTATGTATATATGTAAGAATGCAAATGCTACTTTTATATTAACTTAAAGTTTCTATCTAAGAGTAGATAGAATAAGTTTATGAATTGAGAATAAATAAAAGTATTCATAAATTATAATGAGAAAATTATAAAGCAGTATTTGCTTTGAGCATCAGATCTTAAATAAATCATTGAGAGTTATGCTGTTAAGTTTGTTAAAAATAAGAAAGAAAACAGTGTTGATGTGAAACTTTATAAATAAATACTGAACATTTTTTCAGAATAAAAGTCTGTTAAACAACTGCATAAAACTGAAACTGCAGCTGCTTTACTGAAACAGTTTCTGAAATTTGATATGCAAATTTATAAATTTAAATTTATAAGTTCTCATTTTGTTGTTATGTTGTCAGAGAAAGAGATTACAGACAATTTATTGTTAAAGTTAATTGCAATTAACTTTAATTACAATACATTAAAGCTCTTCTTTTATGTTAAGATTTCTATTAACAAGATCAGTCATTTAGACATGAGCATCTCAATTAAGAAAGTTAAGACATTTCTGTACATTGAGATATTAAAGAAAAGATAGAAGAACAATGATATTGATTTTAATGAACTTATAATAAAGATCTTAAAAGTTATGTTGACATTGACTGCATTTACAGTCAATGATGAGAGTAGTAAATATTCAATAAAAACTGATATCTTAACTTCTTTAACATATACTGAAGCAGTGAGAGACTCAATCTGAGAAGAAATGTAAAAGAATGTTATTAATGTAGAGTTGACAGCATTTGCAATGAATGATATTTAAGAAGAGACTGTTTTGTTAAGAGAAATCAATATTGTGATCAGTAAATAAGTATTTAAACTTAAGTTGTATATTGATGATTTTCTTAACAAATTAAAGACAAAAATAGTGATAAAAGAATTCTCATAAATATACAGCATTAATTATAAAGATATCTTTATATTAACTGTGAAATTTAATACTCTCTGTATCTTTCTAATTCTAGTTGCACTCAAAGATCTAGAGTGTCATTAGATAAATATTAATAATGTTTTCATTAAATCATTTTTAAAGAAAACAATCTACATAACATCATCTTTTAAAATTACAATTATTTCTAACTATACACTATGCATTCTGCACAGTCTATATAATCTGAAGTAAGCTGTCAGAAATTAACATAAATGATATATTACTGAGCTTCTTCAGTTAAATTTTCATCAAAGCAATGTAAATTCATGTCTTTTAATTTACACTATCAAGAACATCATACTATTTCTTTATGTAAATAATATCATTATAATCTCATCAAATCTCTTAAATATTCTTTGATTCAAAAAGTCTCTCAAGAGCTTATTTAAGGTCAAGAATTTAAGAAAGACACAGAAAATTCTTGACATTTAAATAATTTGTAATTGCAAGAAAAGAACACTGCACATGAATTAGACACACTATGTTGATAAGATGCTCAGAGATCTTTATATATAAAGTGATAAATATTAATATACTGAGATCTCACTAAATAAATATGACTCTCTTTGCTCAGCTAATTCTAATGATCAATATATAGATTAAAGAAAATATCAGCAGATCATTAAAAGTCTTATGTATACTGCAATTTATATATACTTAGACATCTTCTTTATCTTAAAATGATTAAATTAGTATCTCAGTGATTCTGTAGAACATTATGAATATGTATTTAAGAGATTGTTGTAATATATATAGTTAATCATCAATCTTAAAATTATATATAAACTTAATGAGAATTAAGATTTACTTAAATACTCTGACTCTGACTATGCATCAGATAAATTAAACAAAAGATTTATTCTAAATTATGTCTATCTACTTAAGAAAGAATCTATGTCATGAGTTAATTAAAAGCAGAAGTCAGTGACAACATTAATTACTGAGATTAAATATATAATTATGTCAATATGTGCAAAGACTGAAGTCTGACTCACTTAGATGTTAAGAAACATAAAGTTAAATAAGTATTTTGAAGTCAATTTACATTGTGTAAGTATTCAGAAGAATGAGATTTATAAAGAAAATATATCTTTTCAGCTCAAGAGAAACAATCAGGCTGTTTTGACACTGATTAAGAACACTTATATGCATAAGTAATTAAAGCACATCAACATTATCTATTATTACATTTAAGATCTGCACAAAAAAAATCAGATTCAGATAAACTTTGTATTTAGTCAAGACATAATAGTTGATGAACTGATTAAGTTCTTGTCAAGACAGATATTTAAGTGCTTTGTGTGTTAGCTGAGACTTGACAACAATGAGAGTTAATAAATATGAATGCATTAAGTAAAAATGTTAAGAAATATAATGCTTTATTTATTTTCTTGACTTCTTTAGTCTTAACATAAGAGACTAACAGAGTCTTCTTCTATCTTAGATAACAGAGCTTCTGTTATTCATTTAATTACATTTAAGTTGACTGCAGTCAACATTGACACATTAGATTCACTAAATAGGTAGATAGCACAAGTACTCATTATTCTTTCAATACTTAATTAAATATTGAGCTTTGTCAATCTGATCTAGAAATTTCTGAATTTAAAAAAGTGAATATTTATTTTTAACAATAATGTTGTTTAATACTCTATAATCAATACACATTTATTATGTCCTCTTCTTCTTTTTAATGAATAGAATTAAAAAGTCTTATAAATTTATGAATTTACAGACAGTATCTTCTTTTCAGTGTTGAGGTGATCAAAAAGAGACAGATTAACAGCTGCTTTAAGCTGTCAGAGTATTAAGAACTCTACAATTCTTCATTAAATAAATCATTAAACTGAATATCAGAAACAAGAATCTGCTCTATAGTGTCTCTATAAGCAAGGTGCTTTTCTGACTTCTCTTTAAACATAAATAAAGATATTAAGTCTCTTTCTCATTGTGTTCTTTCTCATCTGCTTCTCACTGCACAGATACAGCAAGCTTTTGTTATTCACTTTACATATCAACATTCACTCTACTGTCATTCTCAGGTGAAGCAGACTTCACTTATATACTCTTTATATCATTATTGTTTACACTCTGTTCTCAATCACAGTGCTGTGTGCACCTTCTCTTACAGCAGTGATTCACCATGTTGATCAGCAAAATAGTGCAGACATGTTGCAAGAACATTAAGTAATCACTGAGTTACTACAAGAATCTTCACAACAAACTTAAAGTTAAGAGTCAGACTGCTTTGAAGCATGCTGATAACATTAAGAGAAGCACAGCATCACTTTTTAAGAAGTAAAACAGATTAATTACTTTAATCATTTCTTTATGATCATTTCTAATCAATTAAGAAGCTGATCATGCATTATTAGATTCTGCTTCAAGATTGATAAATCTTCTTAAAGCTTTCTTCAAATCATTGTTGCAGAAGATTTCAAGATATTTTTACAATGAATCTTAAATCACTATTTGAGAGTGTGAGTCAGCAAGAGCCTCAACAATTACTGATGAGTTTTAAATATATACATTCTTAATTAAAGTGATTATGAGCTGAATGACAGCATTAGAAGAGATGTAATTAATGTAAGAGATCTTGTTACAAGCAATGAGTTTAGCTAATGTATTTGTGCCTGATAGTACAAGAAAGTTCTTGTGAACAAGTATTAGCTTTGCAGACTCTCAAAAAAGTGAAAAGTCAGCAGCATTAATGATTTATATTACATTCTCTTCTATCACTGAGTGTATGATGTTCATGTGTATCAAGATGAACAGCAATGAAGCTACATTGCTGTGAGCATACTCATAACCTTGTATTTTAGTTACTGATCAGTCTCAATGTTCAACACTAGAATCAAGTTTAAGAACAAAGATAACACTTACAAGCTCATTAACTGTGTCTTGATTGTCTGCAATTCAGAAGATTGTAGTAATGATTAAAAGAATCAAGACACACTGAATAATATAAATTAAGATGATAAGCAAGTGATGCTTGTTAATTCTGACAGCAACTTAGATCACAATGATGATGTCAGTGTGTGCAGTGATGACAACAGCAACACTGACAGCAACAGTAACATTAATGATGATTTGATGCAGGTCTCAATAACACAGAATCTTTACTTTAAAGACACATCACTTTCATCATTACCTCTCATGATGTTCTCTAAGAGCTCAATCTTCTCTTTGTCAAAGTGACAATCACTCATACAAAGAAAGAAGATAACTGTCTTTAAAAATAAACATTACTCTTATCTCTATGTTCTTCTGTTATCATCACTAATCTATTCTTAAACAGAAAAACATTTATTGTTAAGCAAAAAGATAATTCTCTTCTCTGTCTTCTTAATCATCTTCTCTCTTTGACTCTTTACAACAATGTGTTTGTCACCAAGTTATTGCAGAATGTCAGCAACATTTTCTGAGCCAAAATTCTCTCAGAAAAGAAATGTTTGCAGTTAAAGATTAAATGCAGCACTTTAGACATCTTCATCTTCTGTGAGCTCAGGCACATTGTGAATAGATATTGCACATTACTTACAAAGTCATTACATTCAAAGACATGACTTCACTACCTTACATAACTTGATCACAACTTCAGACTAAAGAAGTTCTTCACTTAATATTGTGCACAATGCAGCTTAATCAATGTTATCAACAGTAAGTTAATTCTTCTGCTATAACAATTCATCTTCTTGAGCAGTCTCAACACTGATATGTGAAATTTCTACAGACAAGGCATCATCATTAGTATGAGATCAGATTTTCAATCATCAATTAAATACAGTCTGATATTATCTTGATCAGAAGATTCACTTCAACACTATAGTTATCTTCTTAGACTATTCTTCTAATGAGGTCATTCAAAAGCTGATCAGACTTATAATGTTGATTATTAATCTTAATGTCTCAATCAAATTGTCTTCTGAGCTGTCAAAGAAGATCATCAACAGTAAGTGAGTGATTTAGCTTGATTGTGAAAGCAAGGTGCTCACTAAGAAACTTAAAAGAAAATATTATTTTGTTTAACATGCTTCTCTGAATAATTCATGGCTCAAGGCAAAGAAACAGATAAATGTGATCTTACATTGTGAAAAAATCAATTGATGAAATTGAATGCTTAAAAAGACTCAGAAGAGACATTTTTGAAATGTTAACATAAGTATACTTAAGTCTCAGTTTGCTGATTCATCTATCACTACATTCAATAAAGACATTAAACCTTCAACTTTTCTTCAATATAATATTTCTAAGTGAAGTAAGATCATCTGACTAACCTGTGAATTAATTGTCAACTTAACAGATCACAGAAAGCATGCTCAGAGACTTAAGACTCTTTGAGCTTAAGTTGTATTGTGTGACTGACAAGAGAGTTAACATCACACTCAGCTATTATTGACTCATCAATCAATAAAATAAATGTCTGCATCAATAGAGTTTCTGAAGAACTCAGAAAAGAACAAAAAAGATAACTTTTTCTTGATGTGCAAGCTCACTCAATGCATTTTTTGCCTTGATAATGAATGCAAATCTTACACAGACTGAATGTTTCAATATGTTAAATTAAACAAGATAATGAATGAGATTGAGAGACATTTATAGAGATTTACAACAGATAATTTGATTCTGTGTTCACACTTATGATGCAAGGCAGCAAGACTGATCTTGCTCAGCATGATGATATTTAAGAATTACACAGTGATGGTGCACAAGATCTTTTTGCATGTATAGACTCTACTTGTGCTGACACTGATTTAATGCATTGATTTTACACTCTTTTCTTTACATAGCATGTTTGCAGTAGGCTGAGTGCGCGGGTTGCCTATAGGTCATGCGGATCAGGGTTGAGTCTGAATATCAGGTTGGGTCAAGCTAACTTTTATCCAGTTGGGTCAGGTGCGGGTTAACCTGACCTGATTCACATAGGGTCACGGGTTTTTTGTGGGTTATATATAGCCTTAGTAAGCATGTGTATGTGCTTAGTAAGCACATACACATGCTTACTAATGTGTGTTTCTAACACGCACCTTCACGAAAAGTCATGATTTTCATAACTTATTCAGTAATATATCTTGCGACTGTGTAATTTATCCCTATATGGCTAGTTAAGGTGTAATTTATTATGACTAATATATCAATAAGCTTTCACATTTTTGAGCCCTAGCCCTGATCTTACCCATAATGGCTAGCCCCACTCACATGTGAGTACCTGCGCAGGTTGTAGATAGAGTTGATCTGTGCATAAATCTGACCTGACCTGACCTGAACCCTAATGCAGGTTCAGGTCAGGTGCACTTTTTTTTGACTTAACTCAATTCTACACTCAGCCTAGTTTGCAGTGAAGATTCAAGCATTAATCTATGTTGTCAAACTGAATTCAATTGCAAAGCAGTACCTGTTCTTATCTATGTACAGATTGCTAGAGATTAAGTTGAGTGTTAAAAATATAAAATGTGAGTTATATGACTTTAAAGATCTACAGAATCTGTAGAAATTTGTCTTAAGATCTATTGTTATTTCTTTTTAATGTTGCTGCAGCGCTTTCTGACTTGGTCAGGCTCAAATCATAGTTGCAGAAATTCAGAAATTCTATAAATAAATTGTCAGATCTACTCTGAAGCCATTTTCATCTTGTATTCAGAGCTTACAATCATGCTGAAGTCAAGAGATGTTCTCAGCTTGCAAAGAAGATATTTAAAGAGAATGAAAACATTAAAGAAGATATCATGAAGACATAATTCTCTTAATGAGATCAATCACTGCAACAATGATGACTCACATATAGATTCAGCTTCTTTCAAGTAAATTCTGCTCAGAAGTCTTCTAGTATAGCTATTGAATACTTTTTCTTAGCTTTTGCTTCTGATTCATAAATCTTATCTTAATGCTGAATACTTTCTTGATTAGAAATAATCATTACTGATTGAAATTGAGTAATTGAACTAAAAGATGTTCATAATGAAGAGAAATACTGAACAACACTTTATCTTTCTTGTTGTCACAATCACCTCTCAAACTCATTAGTATTCAGCCCCTTCAGCATCAGGCTCTTAGCAGTCTTTTATCTTATGAAAGCTTCAAAATTTCTGTGCCTTGTTGAATTTCTCATCAAATTCTTCACTTTCTGTGTCTTCAAGCTATTCTCTTTCTCACAAATCACTCTCAATTTGTGTTTTCTCTGAGCAAAAACACTCACTCAAGCCTGATCATCATGAGTGATGCTGATTTGAAAGGCATTGTAATAGAGTCTAGCAATCAAGGCATCAGCATCATCATGATACTCATTCTTAAGAACTTGAAGTAATGAGTGACAATCTGCTAGACAATCATTTAATTTATTCATCATGCAGTCTGAATCACTGATTGTGTTGTCTAGATGTTAAATTTAAAGACAACAAGTGTTGCTGATTTGAAGCTCAGAAAGTAAAAGAAAGCAGAGATTGCAATTGTAGTTAAAGCTGTATGCATCTTTTACATAAGTGTGTTAAGAGTTGAAGAAACTGTCTTTGTTGTAAAAGAAGATAATTTCTTTCTCTGCATTGATGTAATGAATTGTGTAAATAGTCTCACACTTTGTATTGCTGTTTCAACTATTGTGAGCATTTGAAAGATAGCTGTGATTAATGAGGCAAATTGTAGAATAGATGTCATCAATCATAAAGTTAACACTGCAGAGCAGAGCATTGATTTTGACAATATTGCTGAATGAATGTTTGTCAGAGAAATTGTTATGAAGTGAAAGAAACTGTTGTTGCTGAGTCTTTGATAGGGACTTTAGCTTTGTTGTAATGTTACTTTTCATTTGATTAATTGATAACAAGTGTGAAGTAATGAAAAGAAAATTCTTATAAAGTATACATGTGTCTTTAACAATGTTAAAGCAAGCTACAAGATCTTTTCTCTTGCCTGACACTGTCTGAATCTCAAAGAGCAGCAGATTCAACTTATGTATAGAGTCAGTCTTAAACACAAATTGAGCTATGATAGTTGAAATTTTCAGTTCATTGAGCTAATGCAGCTTTAGAAAAACTCTTAACAGTTAAATTAAGTGTATCATAAAAAACCTGCTTATAGAATGTGATCAAGTCATGAATCTCTTGTTAATTGTAAAAGCCTCATTCATTGACAGCCTCATTTCAGTATTAAACTCAGAAGTCAAAGTAGCACTGTGTGATCTAAGTCATTGTATCAATGTATTTCTCTACTTTCTTAATGTGACTTTCTGAAGTCTTTAAGCTGAAACATAAGAACTTATGACTCTTAAAAGAAAGTAGTGAATGCTTATTCACATTGAATTTAAGATAGTTAAGTTTGATCTTTACTAGGTCATCATTTCAGTAGTGTTTCTTAATGATCTTAATGAACAATTGTCAATTCTGCTTGTTCACTGCTTCTGTAGAAAGACATAAAATCATATTGAACTCAGTGTTAATTTTTATAGTTGCTGATTGTGAATAGATGATGAATATGAAAACTGAGATAATTAAGCTCTTTAAAGGCTGTGTTTAGAATAGTGTAGAGTTTAAAGAGATTCTATTCTTAAAAGAGCTTAGCTCAGAAGTAAAACATAGCTTTTAAGAGACTGATTCTGAGAGTTATAGCTTGAGTGACATGCAGCAATTTTGTGTATGCATACACATTCAAGAACATGCAAGTCATAAAGAAGAGCCTATTGTTTTTAGATGTATTACAAGACACAAACTCAGCATCTGCATTTTCTATCTTCTTTAGCATCATGAGAACATCTCAGGAATGAATGCTGTAAATGAGAGATGATATGTTAGTGGCAGTTGAAGTGCACTAAATATCAAGATTAAATGATGCTCATTTTTGTTCAACTCAACTTCTATTACTCATGATAACATCAGCTTAAATGGCAAGTAGTTATTCAATCTTCTTAAATTGCTCAGTTCCTCATTGTACAAGTCAATTCAAGATTAAATGAGCTAAGAACTGCCTACATGTTCACTTACAGTACTCAAAGAATAAAGATTACAAGAACATGTCTATTGTGAGGTACTCTGATCATCAAAGAATGAGTATCATCATTTACACTTGTCTTATCTGTTGTCAAACTTTTGAGAAGAAGTCAAGGTTGAAGAGGCATTATGAGAGTGTTCATAAGTATTCACTTAAATTGAGATTGCAAGTTATTAATATTTGAAACATTCAGATCACTATTCAAAGTCTTGTTGCTCTAAGTGTGACAAGACTTTAAAGTACTCTTTTTTGAAGCATCTCAACAGAGAATGTTGCAAAGTGCAGTTAGAATTGACAAAATCTTTTTCAACAAGTAAGCTGTCATCTTAAAAGTGATTATGAATTCAATCACTGAGATTGTTTCTATGAAGTCAGCAATACAAAGTGAGTTCATTTATAATATTCTTACACAAATTCATCAATGTTAACTTCAGACATCACTGCACAGTATGCTTGACAATATAGATTAGTTAAAATCATCAGAAATGATACTGTACTGCTGATCTGTTCAGAGTTGAGAGCAACACATACAGATAATGTTAAAGTAGCTACATCACTTCTGTCAATCTTTCAACAAGATGATGCAGCAATACTCAATGTCAAAAATTTTTGACTCTTCACAAATAGCAGTATATATTAAAAGAAATGAATACTCATGCTATACTATGTCATCTAGTGAAACTTCTAAACTGTGTTGTCTATGAGCACATCTTGATTGAGAGAGTTACAGAAGAAGTAGAAAGAAAGTTGACTGCAGTTAATGTAAATAGAGTCTTTATTCAGTTTTTAACATTAATTTTATTTTACTTCATAGAAACAGCTAAAACACTGCTTCTCAACATTCTTACTTAGTAAGACTGCATCTATTGACTCTCACTGACAATAAACATCAGATAACTAAACACATCATTAAGAGTTCAACAAATCATTTAAGAGTTTAATTAATCATTAACAGTGAATTTTATAAATTTAATGAATTGCTTAAAGATCTGTTTAAATAGAGACTTAATAAACTCATTAATAATCATTTCTTGACTGAGCACAAAGTCTATTTAAATCTGATTGTGCTTATGCAGATTGCAAATGTTGTAATAAAAGATATTAATGTGCTTTGACTACTCATATATATGTATGTTCTTAATCAAGATCAAGATAACTTAATTATCTTCTCTGAGCTAAATAAATAAAGATACTTAATGAGCTTTGTTCTTTTAAATATTTACACAGTATAAATTAACTTCAAAATATTTATTTATGCTTATGTCTCTTAATATCTGTTCAAGTCAGATCTCAGTCTTTGTATACATTGACATAGTTATGTATTCAGTCTCAGTGATTAAAATGATAATAAACTTCTGCTTTTGACTTATTTACAACATTAATTTATCTTTAAGCATATAAACACATTTTAAAATTAATTTTCAATTCTATTTATTTAAAGCATAGTTGAAGTCAGAGTATTCAAGCATTACTTGACTCTCATTAAAGCTGTATATGATGTTGAGATTAATGATTGATCTTATATATTGCAGTAATTTCTTAAGTGTGTATTTATAATGCTTTACAGAATTACTGAGATATTGACTTAATTGATTTAATGTGAAGATGATGTCTAACTAAATATGAATTATTATATACATTAAATTTTTAATTATCTGTTAATATTATCTTTAATCTATTCTTTGATCAGTTAAACTGACAAAATAAAAAACATTATATTTATTAAATGAAATGCTGATGACTCTATACTTATCAGATTGCATATAAAGATTCTTTAATATCTTATTTACATAATGAGTCTGATTCAGATACAGAGTTCTCATTTTGTAATTATATATAATTTAAATGTCAAGAATTTTCTGTGTCTTTCTTAAGTTCTTAACTTTAAACATGCTCATAAAAGCTTGCTTAAATCAGAGAATGTGTAACAAATTTGTTAAAGTTATAACAATATTATTTATATAAAGAAGCAGCATGATTCTTTTGATGCTGTAAAGAAGAAGATAGAGATCAGTCTTGCTTTAATGAAAATTTAATTTGAGCAGTTTAATAACACATTGTTTATGTCAGTTCTGTGTAGCTTGCTTAAGATCATAAAGACTGTGCAGTATGTGCAGAATATAATTAGATGTAATATTGACTTTAAAAAAAGATGTTATATAGATTGTTTTTTTCAGAAAGAATTTCATAAAGATGTTATTGACATTCACTTAATGACACTTTAGATTCTTAAGTGCAATGATAATCAGAAAAACTTGCAGAGTGTTAAACTTAACAATAAGAATAAAGATGTTCTTATAATCAACATTATATGTCTATAAAAAGTCTTTTGTCACAAGTTTTGTCTTAAGCTTGTTTAAGAATTCATTGATGTTCAGCTTAAGTTTAAAGACTTATTTACTAATTATAATGTTGATTTTTCTTAATGATACAATCTCTTTTCATATTTTATTTATCATCAAGACTGTCAGCTCTGCATAAATGACATTCTTTTACATTTCTTCTCAGATTGAATCTCTCACTGCTTCAGCATAAGTAATAAATGTTAAAATGTTAAATCTAATTACAGAATTTTCTTTGTCTGCAGAGAATGCTTAGGCTGAGTGTGTGAGTTGCTTATAGATCATGTGGGTCAGGGTTGAGTCTGAATATTGAGTTGAGTTGAGCTAACTTTTATTCAGCTGAGTTGAGTGCAAGTTAACCTGACCTGACCTGTGTAGGGTCATGGGTTTTTTGCGGGTTATATATAGCCTTAGTAAGCATGTGTATGCGCTTAGTAAGCATATATATTGGCTAAGTAAGCACATACACATGCTTACTAATGTGTGTTTCTAACGCGCACCTCATGATTTTCGTAACTTATTCAGTAATATATCTTGCGACCGTGTAATTTATCCCTATATGGCTAGTTAAGGTGTAATTTATTATGACTAATATATCAATAAGCTTTCACATTTTTGAGCCCTAGCCCTGACCTTACTCATAATGGCTAGCTTAGGGTTCTCAGGTTTAACCTGCGCAGGTATGAGTAGAGTTGGTCTGTGCATGAATTTGACCTGACCTGACCTGAATCCTAGTGCAGGTCCAGGTCAGGTGCACTTTTTTCTGACCTGACTTGACTCTACACTCAGCCTAAGAATGCTGTAAGTGTCAATATGATTCTTAATATTTTAATTGAGAATTCATTCACATCTTAATTGTCATTGTTGTCATTTCTCTTTCATTTTAAGATCTCAACACACAGAAAGATTCTGACTTCTTTAAATGTCATTATTTTAACTTAATTAATGTTAATCTTCTCATCTAACAATTCATCTAGATTGACTGCAGTTAACTTGATCTCATGTTGTTTATCTTAAGACTTATTAATCTTAATTATGATTAAGTCAGACTGCATCTTACTATTTTAAATCATAAATGTTTAATTTAAAGCTGTGATCTTCACAATGATTGACTTCTTCTGTAAATATTTAACAAATCTTCTATTTAAAAGAACATTTAATGTTTACTGTTGCAGTCTAAGATCAACAGTGCTTTTCTTCTTGCTTTTAGCAAACTTCACAATATAATTCTTAATGATGCACTTAAGATCTAAAGCTTAAAGCTGATACTGCTTTGTAATTTTCTCAATGTAGTTCATAAAGACTTTTACTCATTCTCAATTCATGAACTTGTTGTGCCTGCCTTCAGATAGTAACTTGAGATTAATGTAGCTGTAGCATTTATATCTTCATATATAAATGTAATTAATGAATGACTTCACATTAATGAAAGCTTCTTCAAGAGTTATCTGCTTGCTGTTAATTAAGAAATCAATTGCTGTTTAATTGAAAAGATAAGTATCTGTTTATACTGTCTACACTTAAAATTTTATTGACAGTTGTGTCTCTTTAATCATAGTGTGCACTGAGTTCTCAGTGATTCAGATGATTCTTTTGACAATGTCATTCTGAATTAACATGTAGAACATCATGTATTGCAGTGTAATGTTAAGAGACTTGCATCAGTCATTTAAAATGAACTTTAACTTCATTTTATTGTCACTTTGTACAGTAAAGATCTTTGCATCAGTCTGAAGTTCAGTCTTTAATTGTCATTTTTACAGTATCTATAAGATTTCATTACATTATTTTAACAGTATCATTCACATCTTTCAGAAATAATTATCTACTATCTTCAGAAAATACTGATATTCATTAAATGACAAGAATAATGAGTTATATATGTCAATGAAGACAAGAATGAGAATATTAATCTTTCTTTCACTTACAGTGTAATCTTACTTATTAATGAACTTAATTAGAACACAAATCTCATATATATTCTTGTTGTTCTTAATAATGAAAATTGACTTTTTAAGAATTATCATCTTGTAAAGATCACACAACTTTACAGAATTAAAATGAACAAATTATTGATATTAAAGTCTGTAAGTCTTGATCTTTTCATTTAATGATGTAGTGTTAACATCTAAGAAGTTAATCATAAAATCATATTCATAAGTCTAAATATATAAGCTTGTATCTGAAGCAATAACAGAGAAGATAATCTCTGAATGTAATGTGTATACTGTAGATATTAAAGCAAATTCATTAAGACTCTTTGCAATATACTTAATTATATAGACTTCATCTTACTTTAATATTTCTATTATAGTCTTACTATGCTTATCATACATCTAAAGACAGTATTAATTAAAGCTTTTATACAGTTTCATTTTGCACATCTGCTTTCTTGACAGAAGATTAATCTCAAGTTTAAATATATAAAGTGTTAAACTTAATTTTACAGAATTTCTTAATCTGACTTGCATAATGATCACTTCACAATAGTAAGAATATAAATGTCTTTCTTTAACTTTAATTTGCTGACATCTCATTTATATAAGAAAGTCACTGAAGAGTTGAAGTTAATCAGTTATGTATAAGAAGAATTTAAAGTTTGTAACTTATTCAGATTTAAGCATTTTACTGACAGTCTTCTTAAATAGAGCAGTAATTTCATTGTTAATTTTCTTTTTCTCTTTAAATTTAAAGAAAAAATCATTATCATCACTGTCATTAACTTCTACATTAAAGACTCTGTATCTCTTTTCTTTTTCTTTATAAACTGACTTTCAGTACAACTTAACTGCAGTTAATCTGTACAGCTTAATTATGATTGATTTGCTTGTCTTTTTTTAAGTATTTTGCTTAATATCAGAAAGAAATTTGCAATCTTTAATGAAGTGAGAGTTGTTGCAAAGAAAGCACTTAATAAAGCAGCAAGAAAAATGATTACTGTCTGAGTTGAATGATTTATAATAATGTTGCTTAATATTAATTGTGTAATGATTCAATAAATTGTAATTCTAATTCATTAAACATTAATCTTTCTTCTATTTATTTATTTACAAGACAATGACAATCTTATCAATCTTAAGCTGTATCTCTTTCTTCTAAAGCTTTTATAAATCTTTCTTGACATCTGAATTGTTTTAAGCATCAATGACATTATAAATCATAATGTACTCAATTAATAGCACTTAAAGCAGTATTTAAAATCATCATTTTAATTTAAATAACTTAATCATATCAAACTAAGTTGCAGCAATCTTTCTGTCAAGTTTGCTCAAATAAATTTATGCTTTTTTAATGAATATATTCTCTGACATTCTATACTCAACAAACTCTGTTAAATATTGTCTCTCAGTCATCTACAGCTTCTTTTTATACTTAAACTTTAATACATCTCAAACATTCTTTGTGCTAATTTTATTCATCAGATATTCTTAATCATCTATATTTATGTAAATAATAAATCAATATAAAATCTTTGTGTCAGTTTTCTAATTTTTAAAGCTGAGACTGCTGAGAAAAAATGAGTCTAAAAATTTACTGATCAGCATATTGATTGCTGAGACTTCAATAACATTTTATAGATCTTTTTTTATCAGTTATTTTTTCATAAAAGTAAATCATTGATTGCAGTTCTTGCAAGTAAGAATTGAGATGAATTGTTACTTTATAAAGAAGTTGTTGAAGTTCATGATGATGATAGTTGACATGTAGTATAAAAAGTGAATAAAGTAAAATAATAATGTATACATTGAAGATAATATAAATAAAACAAATAGAAAGCTTTTATATCTTTTGTTTTGTGAGATAATAATATTTATTCATCTTAATGATTCATATTAAGCTACTAAAGAACAGTACTCTCTGAGTAACTGTAAATGCTGATTTTTGTTAAGACTAATTCTCTGTAAATCTTCTAAGTCAAACATACTCAACTGCTGCAGAATGCTGATTCTGCTAAAGCTGAATTTATTATAAATCTTAATAATTAATGATATTGTTAAAACTAAATTGACTATGAATCTTAATAACTGATATACACAGCTACTGTCAGTATGCTGATTCTGTTAAAGTCAGATTTATTATAAATCTCAATAATCAGTGATACTGCTAAAGCTGAATTGACTGTAAATCTTAAAAATTGATATACTTAATTATCATCACACTAAAAATATATACTTTCTGTTAAAAGGTGGCACCACACTAATAGCATAGCTATTGTGAGTTATATATCTAACACTCTCCCTAACCCGCGATCGGCCCGCAACTGACCCGCAGGTGTAAAGGGTGCGCGCAGACGGCGGTTCAAACTCATGACCTTTTGGACTTACTCTCTCACCATGGACTTGAACCACCGGCAGAGGTGGCCTAGGCGCCATTTTACGCAAGTTATCACACACTAACCTGGGCTCATAACCTGTTAAAAGGTGGCACCACACTAATAGCATAGCTATCGTGAGTTATATATCTAACACTTTCTCTAAAAAGCTTCTTGCTAATCTGAGCTCATAATTTATTAAAAGAAATGAATACTTATGCTATATTATGCTGTCTAGTGAAATCTCTAAACTATGTTGTTTATAGACACATCTTGATTGAGAAAGTTACAGAAAAAGTAAAAAGAAAGTTGACTGCAGTTAATTTAAGCAGAGTCTTTACTCAGTCTCTGATGCTAGTTTTACTCTGCTTTATAGAAGCAGCTAGAACATCATTTCTCAACAGTATAAACAACTTTTAAGATCTACTTTCTAACATGAATCATGTCACTTTAGTACATGCTTATCTTACATTCACAGAAGAAAATTCAGACAGTATATGGCATTAAATTCTCTTCTTATCTACAGAAGCAACTCAATATGCTGATGACCTCATTAATATTTTACCTTAAGAATTGCACAAGAGTTCTGCAGCATCAATCAGTGTTCTTTGAGATCTGATTAAATGTCATTTAGTTATTAGTTAAGACATGCTCTTCAATGATTACACAGCAGATTTTCAATGATCAGAAGTTTTCAATATTACATAAAATTCAAATCTAAGTCAGAGTGAGCTCTTCAATGAAGAAGTGATCAATTAGCAATGAATAGAAAGTCTTAATTTGACATACAGCTTAGATCTGTATTAAGGCTTGCTTTCTTATGATTAAACAGTCAATCAACAATGATCAAGTGTATTTGAAAATAAGTGACATTTATGTCTTAACATTCTCATAAATGAGCAGTCAGCACTTCTAGATCATTCAGTGACAATGCAGCCTTTTAATCATACTGTAAAGCAGATTTAATCATCATTGTTAACAGCAAAAGCACTCACAGATCACAGTGAAAAGGTGCCTTTAAATGAAGTGATGTTTCTGCATAATTTTCTCTATCTTGACAGTTTCAAGCTCTCTGTATCAAGAGCTCTCTGTCTTTATATGCTACTAGTGATCTCAATCACTAAAATCTCTAATTACATATTGTAGCACAATCTCAAAGATCATTGCTGATCACAGAGCAGAATGAGAAGCTGTGAAACATCACTTTCTAAATGATAGAGACAAGGCAAAGCTCTTGTCAGAATCACTATATCTCATTCTGATACTTTCATCTTAATAGAACACTCATTCACTCTTTAAGAACTTCTGTGCAGCAAAATCTGAATCTAGCACTGATAGATTGTTACAATTGTTGAGAGCAATCACATCAATTATATAGTCAATGTTTGTTGTGTTCTGACTGTAAGGCTGTGCACTGATGTCTTTATAATGCATCAGATGATTCACTCATATCATCTTGATCTTCTCACTTTATATTCTCAGTCACTGAATAAATTTCTGATCAAGACTCTATGCAGTGTGTCAGCTAATGAACTGTGACTTCAGTTAAGTTAACAAAGCCTTTCAAATTCTGTCTGAGCAGCTTTTGTTTGCTTTATCTGATTAAGTTTAAGAAGACTATTTAGTGCTTTCTTCTTGAGTTTCTTCATTCTCATATTTTGAATCTGTTTCTTCAAACTTTGACACACTGCATTAGCAGTTACAGCTTTTATCACTCAACCTTGAAGAACCATGATGATTTTGACTCTGCATTCTCAACTTTGACATGATTTCTTACTTACAACAAGGCACTCATCAGTCTTTTCTCACAACTCAAAAGTGATAGCTGAAGTCTGATGACACAACAATGATGAATGCAGTGCTGTTGTATTTGTACTGAGTAAATAGACATTACAAGATTCTCAGCTTTGCTTTTTATGCATAAGAATTAAGGTTGTGTCAAGAATGAGTAATTAATTAAACAATCTGAAGTTGAGCAGAAGTAGGCTGAATCAATCTGTGAAGACTCATCACAAGAAATGTCATGACATACTTCAGAAATCATGAAGAATGAAATGGCAATGAAGCAGAAAGATTAGAAAAGAGATGACATGATGAACAACAATAGATTGAATGAAGATGAAGTGTCAGCAAGTTAACTTCATAACTGCCTGAATCTTACAAGTTTACAAAGTCTTTCAAATTCATACTTCACAAAGCAGATATTCAACATTTCTGCACAATCAATGCTGACTAATCACATATAGCTCTTCTCTAACTAATCAGAGATATCTACTGTCATTATAGTTACATTTAGTCACATTAATGCTTCTACATTCTTATTCTTTAAAGCAGTCTCAGTCATTACATTATTGATGCTGTGAAGACAAACCTCACTGAAATGCACTATGCATCAGTCTCTTGCAGTTGAAGAAGCTTCAACCTGAACTATGCAACTTATAATTTCAACATTGAATTTGAAGAGATGAGTCTCAGAAAACCTCTGTTGAAGATAGTAGTCATCAATCAGTCTAAGCTAAATGTGATGCAAGAGTAATGAATTTTGTGATATGTTGATATCAGTGTAACTTACTCTGATTCATAGGCATAATCACTGTCTTATACAAATCAGCATTTGGCATTTCTCATTAAGAAAGGTCATATAAGTCTTGAATTGAAGAAGTTTGTATCTTAAGATTTTCAAAATGCTCTTCTCACTCAATCTTATCTTCATCATACCTTCATCTCAGCCTTCATAATAAGTCAGAATTGAGCACTCTTGAGTTACATTTTATATCTTAAGTGATCTAGTAAACCTTTGATAACTTTGCTGACCTCAATAGACATCTTGAAATAACACTCTTAACTTTTGAATGAATTAAACCTGTATGATACATGCAGTATTGACAGCTTCTGTCTTTGAGAATAATCAATTGAAACTCATCATTGATTGTGACAGTGCATCATCTTATTATAAAGAAAGTCAGCATACTCAACAGTGATTCATTCTCTTTCTTTAACTGATTGCTGTTACTGTGCTTTAAGACTGTTCACATGACACTCATTGTGAGTCAGGCACAAGAATTGATACAAAAGATGATCTTTGAATCATTTAAGAATTTTTGATAATCATGTAAATATTCTTAAAAAGAGAAGTATTAAACTTGATGAACAGTCTGTTTAAGTTGATGAGCAATGTGAGAGATAATGTAAGCTCACTATAGTGCTGTGAAGCACAGATCAACTGAGTAAGTATGTGTAAAAACAAAAGTATGCAGAATCTTCAGGTCTGCAGAGTGAGTATGTATTGAGAATTAAAGAATAAGATTTTAACTTGAAGAGTGACTGCATTTTAAGTCAGTAAAGACTGTTCATTTCTTCATTATAATCTTTTCATACACATCTGCTCTGTACACACACTCACTTGAAATCATTTCAGCATCTTTCTCTTTTTGTCAAGTAAGGCTAGCATTTAGCTGCAATGAATCAGTGAATATGACTTTACATTGCAGACTTGATGAGCTTTGCAGTTATATGCAAGACTGCATTGTATAGCTTTTTCTTCAATTTGCTTTCACTTGTCTTGTCATCTTGTTTTGAACACTTGTTTATATATAATGTCTTTTTATTTACTTGTGAGTATTTCTGCAGCTTACAATCAATTTAAATTAAGTTATGCTATCTACAGTCTCTGCATCACAAGTCTAAACAATCAGTCAGGTATTCTCAACCTCTTTATAACTGATGATGATTAGACATCTCAGAAGCAATCACTTGTATCTATGAGGTGAATGTTATTGTTAAAGACATCACTTCAGATTTCTTAGCTTTCAAGATGACCTGCAAAGTCTCTGTAATCTCTGACATTACAAATCATTTGTTAAATGCTTTTTACACATTCTCATCTTCTGTTCATGATTCTCACATAGACAGTGAAGTCAGAGTGAATGCTTTGAATTTAGCTGTTTTTAAGATTTTTATAAATACTGTCAGCATAATACTCTGTAAGAACAATCAGGCATGAAACATCTCTTATATGTTGATCTTTGCATCTCTGATCATCTTTGCAGAGTCTATGTCTGCATGTATTGAGAGAGAACTTATATCTTCATTAATTCTTCTTTAACTTCAATCTCAATTGATCATCAAAGAAGAATGCTTCATTCTTATTGTTCTCATTGTAGACTGATGACAGTCAATTTTTATGCACATTTTGTCACTAAACTTCAAGTTCATCATTGTGAACTATTGACTGCATCTTAAATCATCAACAAGCTATTTGAAGAGCATCTTCTAATGATGAAAAATATTCATTAAGAATTTATCTACTGATCAGCTCAATTAAGTCTGTAGTAATTATCAGCTTGTCTACTTGCAAATTATTGATGTATTGAACATTAATGAATTGAAGTTGAGTCTTTGACAACATTGATTATATCAAAGTTATCATATTCTTATTATGTTTTCATTCACAATGAATCTCTGAGAAATCCTCATTGCACATAACTATGTTGATCAATTCATTGAATGCATCAAAGCTTATAACTATGTTGTTGAAGAGATTGTTTGCTCAGAGAATTCTGTCAAAAAACTCTTTAACTTTCAGAATTTCTTTAAGTCTTACTTAAGAGCTTGAGAGCAACTCATTATGTAAGCTTTGATTGCTCAGCTTGCCTCAGACAACAATGAGCTTGCATTCTGCACAGCTGCTATCTATTATGATTTAATAAAACTTTATTGATGCTATGATGTCTACAACACCATTGTCTCAATTCTGCTTGTCACAGACCAATCTTCATATTCATTTGAATGATTCTGTATTGTAGAATCCTCTCAGTACCTCATCAATGATGTAGCTTTAAAAAGCATTGCAAGTAAGTCTGTTTTCTAGAATCTGATTCAGAGTGATGAGATGGTTCAGTCTTTGATTGTGATGATGTACATATAAAATATTTATTCTAATTTTCTTACAAAGAATCTTAAATGCAAGAGTCAGATTGATGACATAATCAATTACTTAAATTCTAAGTTAGTGCCTTTACCTTAACAAGATTAGTCATTGTATTCTTGATTCATTGTGATTCAACATTGCCTGACAACAAAGCTACTCACTTACTTCTTTAGATGACTTGTAAATTCATTTTATGTTCATTACTTTCTCAGTGCATGACACATAATCATGCATTGTTGTCACTGTGGTCATCTTTTTTGCAATTTAAGTGCTCTTGAACAGCATCAAAGATCAAAGACTCACTGTTACTGTTGTGAATGTGCTTAATTCTTTGTTCATACAGACACTCTTAAACAGCATTGCTTTGCTCTTTACTTCTTTACTTGTGTTGACTGCAATCAAATCTTTGTGCATCTAAAAGCACTACAGTGACATTAAAAGTCTATGAGTCATTGCTACTGTCATGAATATGATCAATTCTTTGTCAATTTGAAAGCACTTAATCAGCACTTAAGGTCACCTGTTCATTCAGTACAGTTTCACTGTTGTGATTGTGACTGAGACTTTGTTCACAAGCAGGCTCTTCATTAGCACTTAACAGACAAAATTCATAAACCTCACACAAAGTCTAAGATCTTGTTCTTTAGACTCTTCAATTGAGTATGTAAACAATGTGAATGAGAGTTTAAAGATGAAAAGAGACTGAATCAACACTGTTTATCAGTTATTTATAAACCTCTCAACAACATCAAATGCATTGAGAATAGACAGTGTAAGAAGCGATTTACTTCTTCTTTGACATGACTTCATCATCTTGAAAGTGAAGCTTGTTCCTTAGAAATTACAAGAGACAAATTGTGCAGCGCAGTTCAATCAAACAATATTAATCAGCTTATTACTGAAGACAGTATTTAAGAATATGTAACATTGATGAAGGCAGATGTGTCTGAGATGACATTGATAACAGAGAGTGTTATCTTTACACTTATTACTGACAACAACTTTGATGACTTTCTATCTTTACTCAACACATAAGAATCTCAGTCAGAAATACTTACTCTTAACTTAAGAAGTTCTCAATCTTCATTAAAGAATCTATCTCTCACAACAAGACTGATATGTTTGCTTTGCTCTTATGATTGAAAGTCTTTTAAGAGCTTTAAAGTCATGAAGAATTATCTGTTGTTGTTAGCTCATTTACTGAAAATGTTTCATTGTTCTCTCTATTTTGCAGAATTAAAAGATGATAGAAGTATCTTTTAATTGATGAGATATTTCTCAACAATAAGTGATTTAATGCAGCATCTTGAGAGTGACACATGTCAAGAAAGCTGTGTAACTTTTTAAAAGATGATAAAATACATTGAACATAATCTTAAGAAGATGAAATTGTGAAAACTGTGTTTGCTAAATTAAGAATGCATTGCTGTAAGATGAAGATAAGATTGAGATGATTTGACTATTAAGATGTAATTATATCATTTCTTAAGAATTCTGTTTTTAAATAATAATACAATCACTTAACAATTCTCTTACTGATTCTGCTTACTGTCTAGTGAGAAAGTATGTCTTCATTACTTTAATTTCTAAATGATATAACAAATGAATGCAACATCATTAGCATGATGAGTAAATGTTTAAAGTTAAATCTAAAGAAATGACATTTATTTAATAAAATCTTCTAACTGATCTGTTCATCAATCAGTAAAACAATTCAGGTCAAGCTTAAGCCTGTTGAGAAGCTCATTCACTGATATGATGATCTTCAACTCTCACAATCATCAGTTGCAGTTAAGATACATTGAAATGATTCAGAACCTTTAATAAGTCATTGAGCACAGTTAACAGATTAAATAAGAATTTAGACAATATACTTACTCTGAGAATGCTATTGTCATGAAGTGAAGGCTCAGAACAATCAAGATTGAAAGAAATAGATAATTTTATTTGCAGTGAAAACAATAAGACTCTCATTCATAGACTTATAAACATCTTCATAATTATTTCTTGACTTTCTCAACATCATCATTGCATGAGATGACTTGCACAGCAAAGCATATTACATTCAGCAATAGCAGATCTCTATTAACTTTGCATTGCAATACAATATCAAATTCAGCAAATTCTACATATTTTTTAAAGACTCTTTTTCAATCAAATTAAACATCTTATTCAACAACTTCTCTGTCTTTAACTTGTGCAGTGTTTTATCAACAACATGATCAAAGTCTTTAATCAGCAGACTGATAAGCAGTGAATATAATGTCTTTTAGACTTGAGTCAGCTCAAGATTAATGATCACAATTTATACATATGATTTCTGTTATAGAGAGAGATCACTGTTTGTGATCAATCAATTAATAAATATAATATCTTTTGTTTCTGCAGATGATCAATGCAACATCTGCATGACATAAACACATCAGTTAATCTATCTTTTTCATTAAATTTGATTTTCTTCTAGTAAACTGTTGCATCTTTGCTTTAGCTGTGTAGGGCATGCTTTAGGGTTGCTGTCTCAATTAGATGAGAATTGAATGTAAAAAGTAAATTGCTAATGAAAATACAGACAAGTAATTGAAATTATTCTTGTCTTATATATGTAAATAATTATGAAGATCTTTAATGCTTACTTGCTATTCTTGTCTTATATAAGTGAATAAGCATAGAAATCTTCAATGCTTATTTTTTAAATTTAATGTCTTTAGTTCTGACTGCTTCAGTTCTAATCTCTCTCTTATCTCTCTGAATAACTCTTTCTGACTTCTCTCTATTCTAGTCTTCTCTTAACACTAAAGTTCTTAAAAGATCCTGAGATTTGTTCTGAACAAAGCTTAAATAAGACAAATGTCATTTTAGAGAATCATTGCTTTCATGCAAATATATAATTTTCTATAAGGTCTCTCAATGAGTCTGAGACAGCAGCAATCTAGAATATCATCAACAGATTCAGCAGTATAATGTTTCTTATACTGATCAATGACTATCATAAGACATATAATGTCTGTTCAGCACTTTCTTTATCTGAACAGAATGACAGAGAATTCATTATTGACTTGTATTAAGCTAGATGTATTGCTTCAAACATACTGCAATAATGCTGAAGTCATTGTTGTTATGCAGTCTATCATAATGTACAAGACTTTCTGCTGCTGATTACATAATCTTGTACATACTCAATGTGTACAGATATGAATAATGAATGTACTGAATCAGAGCTTTTAGTTAGAGATTTGTTAAATATATAACTTACAATAGCTGTGGCTAAAAGTGTGATGCTCACTTTTGACAGGTTATGAGCTCAGATTGATGTAATGATGTTGAATATGTGTTAACTATCTTATCTGCATAAGCTCAAGATTATAAGTTCAAATTATGTTGTGTGCACATTCTTTTCACTCATGAGAAGCTGAGTAAGCAACATATGAGTGTGTTGGCTGATCATGAGTTAGAAGGAGTGTTAGATATATAACTCATGATAGCTGTGACTAAAAGTGTGATGCTCACTTTTGACAAGATCAGTGTAATATGTATTATTATATCTGCAATAATAGTCAGCATATTCTTCTTGTGTAAATGAGCCTATAACATTTTTTTGACAGTGACAGATTCACAGAGTAAGAGAAGTCTAAGATTAAGCTTAGAAATTGTCTTTCTGTCATTAATAATAAACTTATCAATTAATATTGATCATCACTGCTCATGTTGCAGATTCTTCTTGAGAGCTTGCTGCACATATTTGTAATTCTTTGAGATTCAATTCACATAGATATGTATAAGATATTCTTTATGTATCTTACTGCTATTTCTCTTCTCACTTTAATGTGTATGCTGAAGATTTCTTTGTTTGACCTGACTTTCAGCAAAGAAGCTTGTGTAATCATTCAGATTTCTTATCTTTGCAATTGATTATCATTATTGATGAAGCTCATCTTCAGCATTTAAGTGTCAAAGAATAAGATGATGATGTAGTTAACAAACTTATTTCAAGCTATCTTTCAGAGTTCATGTAAACACTTAATGTAAGAGCACAATAAAGATGTCTTTCATCTATAAAGTTTTTCAATGAGTTTTGAGGCAGTCAAGAAGATTGTTGCATGACAGATTTTGCATAATTATCTTCAGCATATTGAATGTAAATCTCTCTCTTTTATGATGTATCTTTAATTTCTAACAATGTTTGCAAAGTCTCTTGATTGTGCTTTGTCTCAGAGATGCAGTGCTGACAATTTAAGATGAGAATGCTGAGCAAAATATATCAGCTTCTGTCAGTAAGTTTGTTATCTACAATAGTGATTTTTAAATCTTTTTAAAGAGCAATAATGATGTGAAATACAAAGAGTGACTGATATCAGATATGCAGTCTTCATTGATGAATTTTATTTATGAGTTATTGCAAAGTTCTGCTTCTGACTCAAACTTTACTGACTTAATATTGAAAATACTGATCAAGTAAGCTTTTGCTGCTTCTTGCTCAACAGCATCTCTTAAATCATTAATGACTTCAGCAAGTCACTGTTGTATATGCTCTGATACTTTAAGAGGCATGACAATGCAGTTGCTTCAAACTAAAGTTGATGACAAAAAGATGTTTAAGAACTGAACTTGCAAATCTTAAGATCTGCAAGTCTGAATTCTAGAAGATTCTATTTGACAGCCTTTAAATAGACTTCAAGTCTGAAATAACTTAAGTTATTTAAATGTTATCATACTAAAAAATTACTCATTTCACATCTGTTTCAACATAAACAGTTTGTTTGATAGATCACTTCAAATATAAATTCTAAATATATTTAGTGCTAAACTTCTTTTAGCTAGATTATTCAGAGCTGATCTCAACATCATAAGTTGTTTTTTTAATAGCAATCTTTGCAGATTCTCTTCAACTTTGCTGTGCAATAATATAGCATATTCTTTGCTGTTTATGTGTTCTTTAAAAACTTCATCTCAGTCAAAACAGATTTCTTATTTGATGAGTTTTTCATCTTTAACTTTTGTGTAATGTCATAAACAGCTTGATCAAAGTCTGTAAATAACAGATTGAGAGACAAAGAATATAATGCTTTTTAAGCTTAACTTAGCTCACAATCAATGTATTAAATGTATACATACAATTTCTGTCATACAGTGGATCCTACAAAGTTGGCTTCAGCACTCACACAACTTTTTTTTTGAAACTTCTTCAAAATCAAGCTCAAACAACAGCGTTTTGATGTTAAAATCACAACTAAACACTTATTTCTATAAATCTGAATAGACAGAATTATTATGAATATATATTTTTATTATCTGTACAAAACTTATGAGTAACTATAGTGAAATAACAATGCTATTAACTTAATTAAATACTTTGTTCAAGTCTGTACAACAAGACAGTATTTACACTTAAAAATCATATATTTAATTACAACAATGAGTTTTTATGATAAATCTGAATAGACAGAATTATTATATATATAAAGATCTTTCATTTTTGAAGATTTTATGTATATTGCTTCATAACT
>JAABUY010000190.1_pt1 | contig 125225 bp, 115 predicted proteins | sample 5560271 | NCBI WGS metagenome assembly JAABUY01 (sample SAMN10711886, study PRJNA513374) | rock metagenome | isolation source: Antarctica rocks | place: Antarctica: Victoria Land, University Valley
TTCAGCTTAAATAATTAGAATTTATAAAGATGTTGTGATGTTATTGAAAATTGAAATGTTGTGATTTATATGGGTTTTTGAGGTGGTCCGAATAAGTGGGTTGCTCGAGTAGCAGGGAAATGCGTTACCGCCCAACCTCATCCCCTTCCACCCTTTCCACAAACATAACGCCAACCCCGATGCCTTCATGCCCACACCTTCTCTGTTCCGTCGTATCCTTTTCTTACTCGTTACACTATCAATAACATCAACCACATATCTTTACCTTTACCCCGTCTTCCACGGATGTGCCTTCCCATCCCCGCGCACGTCTCCGGCGCGCGCCTTCCTCCACACAATCGCGCAACACACCGGTCTACGATCTCACTCCGCTGCTGATATCGCGCCATTCCGATTATTGGCGCTGGGCGATCCGCAGCTGGAAGGAGACTCGTCGCTGCCCGATGCCGGCCTTCACCATTTCCCAAGCCTCGAAAATCTCAGCACCGACATCGTAGCGGCGCAATCATGGGGCGCTCGTGCAAAGGTGCTGCGCGCCTGCCTGGAGCAGCTTGGGAATGATGACATTCCGAGCGTGTTGAGATTTTACCGCAAACGCTTGGATCTGCTAGGGAACGACTACTATCTTGCCCATATTTACCGGACATTGTATTGGTGGAGCGGGCCAACACATGTGACGGTGCTGGGGGACCTGATCGGTAGTCAATGGGTGACGGACGAGGAATTCGCGAGGAGGGGCCGGCGGTATTGGGGAAGGGTGGTCAGGCAGGGCGTCAGAGTCGATGATGAGATCACCGGACACGCGGGGCAGGAAGTGTTGGGAGCGGACGAAAGGTGGCGGAAGAGGGTCATCAACGTGGCAGGGAACCACGACGTTGGCTACGCCGGCGACATGACAGAGGAACGATTGGACCGCTTCGAGCGCGTCTTCGGAAAAGCCAACTGGGAGATCACATTCCGCGCCGAGTCTGCAGACAACTCCACGACCTCCAGCGCCCACACCGACCCGGACGTGCCGGAGTTACGGATCGTCGTGCTCAACTCGCTCAATCTCGACGTCCCAGCCCTCGACGCCTCGCTGCAGCAGCAAACGTACGACTACCTCAACGAAGTCATCACCACCTCGCATCCGGTCGGGGACCGCAAATCAGCCACCGTCCTCCTCACGCATCTGCCCCTGCACAAAGCGGCTGGAACCTGCGTCGACGACCCTCTCATCGTCTTCCACGACCCCGAACACGGCGCCGGCGTCCGCGAGCAGAACCACCTCTCCCCACACGCCAGCAACAGCATCCTGCAGGGCCTCTACGGCATGAGCGCCGACCCGGACGCACCTGGCTCTGGCCTTGGCCGAAACGGCATCATCCTGACCGGCCACGATCACGAGGGCTGCGACGTCTACCATCACCTACCTACCGCAGCCGTAGATGGCGAAGACCGTACCTGGAACGCGACGCGCTGGCGCTCCGCCGCAGCACTGGTCCGTCATCGATCGCTGCCGGGTATCCGGGAAATTACGGTCCGCAGCATGATGGGCGATTTCGAAGGAAACGCGGGGCTGTTGAGCGCTTGGTTCGATGAGGGTGTAGGGGAATGGCGGTTCGAGTATGGGAGTTGTAAAGTTGGGGTGCAACATTTCTGGTGGGCGGTTCACGTTTTGGATCTTTTGACCGTTTGCGCGGTGGTTCTTGTGGGGGCGATGGGGTTTTGGAAACGGATGGCGTCGAGGGATGGCTTCTTTGGGACGGGTGTGAAAGTGAAAGTGAAGGGGGGGGAGGATTCGAAAAGGGGGGCAGTGAGCCCCGTTGGAGAAGCTGGGAAGCTAAGCTGAACTCAGTGCGTGGCCGTGGGTCCTGGCGAAGCGGCGGCAGCAAGAGGTAGATGTCGGTAGAAAGCTATAGCTCTAAGATCTGTCTTTACAACCATCACTGCCCCTCCCTAGCTCCCGCGACCCCAAGCTGGCCCTTGGCATGCTTGCTGGCGCCCTCCCTTTCTACGCGGACCAGAGGCCTGTACCTCGGTTCCCACATCTGCTCCCGAATCCACTCCTCCAGGTCCTCATCCCGCGTCGGGATCTCCTTCTCCGTTACCAAATCCTCCGCGACGGCCTGCTTGATGACGGCCTTGGCGATGTGCACGCTGATCTCTTGGGCGTCAACGACGTCCGGCAGGAGGCCTTTGTCCGGGTCCTTGAGAGCCGGCGACTGGGCCGCGAGCGCCTTGACGGCAGCCACGAGCATCTTGTCGGAGAGGAGCTTGCTGCGGCAAAGAACGGTGCCGAGGCCGATGCCGGGAAAGCAGGTCGAGTTGTTGCACTCAGCTGGAGGAAGGATAGTTGTGTTAGTGTGAGCTTTTAGGGGAGATCTCTGGGTAGGTTAAAACCGTACCAACTTCGTATTTCTTGCCGTCGTACTCGACCGGTGGGAAAGGGCTTCCGGTGGTTATCAACGCTTTGCCTTTGGTCCATTCGTTGATGTCCTTTGGTTCGGCCTCGTGGAGTCTTGTTGGGTTGCTTAGCGGGAAGATCATTGGGCGGTCGACGTGTTTTGCCATTTCTTTGATAATCTCTTCTGTGAAGGTCTTCGGGACTGTCGAGGTTCCGATGAGGACGTGCGGTTTGACTTCCTTCACGACTGTGAGGAGGTCATCGTGCTTTTTGCCCTTCCACTCATCGTCCTCGCGGGCGTATGGCCTCTGGGCGGGTGTGAGTTTATCGCCCTGAGACTTGAGGAGTAGCCCCGGCTTGTCTACACACCTAGCAATTGCGTGTCAGCGACGGCAGCTCAAAGGACGAAAATCTTGCCGAAATTACCAGATCTGCTTTGCGGCATCTTCTTTCGACCTTTCACTTTCTGTAGCGATAGCATCCCTGACCTGGTCTGCGATCCCTGTGCCTGCTGTGCCAGACCCAAAGATAACTACTCTTATATCGGTCAATTTGAGCTTGCTCACGTGCAAACCGGCCATTATAGCTGCCAGAGTGACACATCCTGTGCCTTGGATATCGTCGTTGAAGCAAGCAATGTCAGGTCGGTACTTGTTCAGTAATCGTCTCGCGTTGGGCAATCCGAAATCCTCGCTTTGACGACGTTAGCCTCATAGTCACATGAGCAGAGGTTGAGAGAACTCACAAATGGATGTAAGCACGAGGATATAACCTATGTGCACACTGTACGAAAGTATCCACGAATGAGTCGTACTTCTCCCCTCTCACACGAGGTTGGTGGAGACCGAGATAGAGTTCGTCGTTCAGCAACTCTTTGTTCTATGGCTTGGATAAGTTGACGGTCAAGAGTAGCAGGAATATGTCCTCACATTTGTACCGCAGTCCAGCACCACAGGGAGTGTTCGTGACGGGTGTATTCCAGCACAGAGAGTCGCCAATACCAATTTGGCAACGGATATGAGAATCGCGCCGACTCCTTGATCGCCAATGCCAAGGATCTTTCAACCTCCCGTTAACTACATATTTCCTGAAATGGATTCGGGGGATTCGGAGCCTGTACCTCTTCCCCATCGCTCACCACGATGTAGTCAATGTCCTCCGGATCCCCCCACTGGCTCAAATTGTCCTCAATTCGATTTTGATCATTGATGTTCAAAAAGCAGCCTTCAGGCTTCCGGAAGAGTCTAGAGAAGTTCTGGATCGCATCGCCTTCTGTAGGTGTGTAAATGATGCTGAACATCTCTTGCATGTGATCTTGAATAAGCTGATCCGTAGATATGCCCCCCCAACGTTAATGACGGCCCTACGAGAAGTATATCAAGGCGCACCGCATACCCGGTAGTATAAGACCTGATTTTGCTCCTTCAAGCTCGTCATAAAGGTGTTCTTTGCTAGATCATCTTGGCGGCTGCTATATTGTTGATAGGCCCTCTCCGCTTGCTCTTCCAAGGTCTGGATGTTTGGTGGTAGGAGGCCATAGAGCTTGAAATCGCCCCTTTCTTTTGAAGGGAAAGCCGAACCTTTGTTGTGGTATGGGGAACGAAGGAGCGCCGAGCCCTATTATGATGTTAGCCTCAAGTAATTCTGGGAAGAATGCTTGAGGAGCTTTACCGTTAAAGCACACTGCTCAGGTCCCGAAGTAGACAGAGGAAGGTGCCCAAATGTGGGGTGCTTGGTATCTTTCGTATTACTCGACATGCCCTCTTTACTGAGACTCGATTTTTCAAGTTGTATCCTGATCTCTATTGAGATTGAAGATTTACAGCGACGGATAACCACTTCTTAATTGTGAGTATTCTTGCTTTTGACAGTAGAAGCCGGGCTGGTCAACAACAACTTTCTGGCCTCGGAAGGCTTTTGAAAATTTGGGTGGTTCCGCAATGACGCACGGGTGCTCCGATGCTGGTCGGCAAGCCCATTTTGGTGATGGAAGAGTCTCACCATAGCTGTGCCTCTCGGAATTTGTACCTTCACAGTCTCCCAGTTTGATCTTGCATGATCCTAGATACTCTCCTCTTGCCTTACAAGCTAAAAGGCGTCACAAATGATTCCTACGTTAGACTAAAGCTAAGGAACTCCTTCTTTCATTATATGTGTTTGACGTAGATGCCTCACTAACAAGGGTAGATTTGCGTTATCATAGTCTCGCGATTGCTTCAGGGCTGCGCTCCCTAAGCTGCTCACCAGAGTGAGGTACATATATTTGGGAGCCGATGACTTCCATGGCATTGCCTGAGGTATAATAAACGCAGAGACTGACATAACGAGTGCCTAAAGCTGCTCTATAGTGTAAATCAGAAATATATGTAGGGACGTATGGAGTCACGCCCTTGTAATGGGCTCCGAAGAGCAAAGGGGTTGAACTATGAAGGCCCAAGGATGTTCTTGCAGGGTCTTCCAATATGGAGTCGATCGGAGAAAGACTTCTCGCTGGCCCTCGACCAGCAACAACGCATAACGCGGAGTAAGCTGGTGAGTCTTCAAACGAAGATCTCGTTGTACCCATAGTGGGAAAGCGGCCAGTGGAAGGTATGCATCTTTTGTCCGCGACAAATCGCTCTGGAAATTGGAACGCAGAGAGAACTTATGAGTATCAGGAAAACATTATACCCCTGAAGCATTGAAAAAACAGCACAACAGCGCTATTATCGTGAATGGTGGTGATTGTTGGTTGATCGGCGGAAGTGCGAAAAGCGAGGTTGAATAATAATTCACCTCAGAGAACGGAACGCTTACCTAACAGGCGCTAACAGTTCGCTTGCTGAGCCTCCACTGGTTCAGTTGTTCACCAACCAGCCATCAGACCTATCACTGTGGGGACTGGGAACTCACTTTACGTTGTCATACATCGTCGCCATGGGAAAGAAGAAGCGCGGTCATCCGGATGTGGAAGAGATACTTGCCCGCCCATGGTGTTACTACTGTGAACGAGACTTCGACGATCTGAAGATTCTTATCAACCACCAAAAGGCGAAGCACTTCAAGTGTGAAAGATGTGGGCGGAGATTGAATACAGCGGGTGGTGAGTCTAACCGATGTGCTATGCGAGCTTTTCACTCTACGTTTCAGCTATTTGGTTCCCCGACTGACCGCACTTAGGTTTGTCTGTTCATATGACTCAGGTTCATAAGGAAACGCTGGATACAATTGAAAATGCTCTCCCAAACCGATCGAACCTAGATGTTGAAATTTTTGGCATGGAAGGCGTACCTGCAGATATTGTTCAAGGTCACAACCAGCGAGTACTCAGTCAATTCCACCAGGCGGAGGCAGAAAGACGTGCCGCTACAGGTAATCCAGCTCCAGGGGGCGCAGCTGGAAGTGGCCCGAAAAAGCCAAAATTCGAATCGCCTTCTGAGATCAAGAAGAGGTTAGCAGAACACAAGGCGAAAATGGCAGCAGAGCAGGCAGCTGGTATAAGCAGTGGAGACGTCACTCCAATCGGGGCGGGCATTGGTGGTCAAAGTCCGGCTATCGGGCAGAGTCCGGCCGACTTCGTAAGCCTAAGCTTATGGACTGCCTCTAACTGCTTCAGCATTTACTAACAACCAGTAGCAGGCTGCCTCGCCTCCTTATCCACAACAGCAACTACCCTATGGCGGTGCACCTGGCAATCCGGCCTACCCCTCGTTCCCGCAGCCATATGGACAGCCTGTCGCACCTTTCGTGCCTCCCCAGGTACCCTTTATTCAGCATCAGCCTGGGTATGGTGCCATTGGCGCGCAACAGCATCCCAGCCCGCAGCCGTTCCCTCCTAATCCACAGTTCCTACCTCCGAGTGCGCAAGCATTCTCACCTCCGTATCAGACTGGCCCTCCGCGGCCCTTTGGTGCGACATCGCCGCCGATCCCGGTCCAGCAGGGTCAGTATCAGCCCCCTCGGTTACACACGCCACCTCAGAATGTCACCTTAGCTCAGCGACCCGGCAGTTTGCCTGCTGCTCCTGGGCTGCCTCAAAGACCCTCGTTTGGAGCTCCGTCAGTCAATGCCTTCCAGATGCAGCAAATGCACCAAGGCCAGATACCTGTGCCGCCAAACAATAATTCATCCTTAAGTACTCATAACGCGCAGCAGCCACAGTCTAGTTGGATTCCATCTCAGAATGGAAACAACGGAGAAAGTTCACGTATCGTGGCCAAGGTGGTGACGTCTGGTGTGTCTGCAAAAGACGCTACGAATGAAGCCTCAGCCACCGCAACGTCAATCAACGATGGCTTGTCTGGCGCCGCCAAAGACGCCGAGAAAATTGAGAGCAAGGCCGAAGTACAATCAGGGGAAAAGAAGACGAAGAAAGACAAAGAGAAAGACAAACCGGTCAAGCTTATTTATTCTGATGATGTGATGAGCCCGGAAGAGAAGATGGCGAAGATGCCAAGGTACGCATTCGTTCCCGATCGAAAACCGGAGACTGTGTTGGGAGATGCCACTACCGCTGCAGTAACGGGCGTGTCCATTGGAGTCGACGACGTGCTTGATTCAGCAGACTAAGGATATTCCCCACCTGAGCGGGAGTTCTTGGGTGCTTGGGATACCGTACCGTCAGTAACCCTGGCGATGGTCGCCTTACCGTGCCGCTTTCGCTATAGTAGATCACTGTCAGGAGGGTACTGGGAAAGTGTGCAGCTAAGTCTGTTGGTTCTCTTCAATGCAAGCGCCGGGGCCTTCTTCTTCGTTGATCAGCTGCAGCGCATCTCACACTCAGCCGATGATACAGGGCTATTGGAACGAAACCGTCACAAAGGTATTCGCTGGTGAGTGGGCATGCCGGCCTTATGGGGGTCTTGGCTGATGGGTCTTCGTGGAGGAAGCGGCAGTCAATTTGAAACTCGTCGCTGGATTAAGCACGAGAGCAGCGTTTTTACTTTCGGCCTTTGCTGCTCACATGTAAGTGGATACATGGTTAGTCCTTTCCTTGTCAATAAATCTCCATGATCGTATGTACATGGCTATGATCCTGCTGAACGGTTTTGACTCCGGGAGACTGATGATTGACCCGATCACTACCCCATAACTTCTGGGTTTCAAAACGGTCTACAATCATTACCTTCTCATGTAACACACATGTGCGATTGAGAGTACCGGACAGGGTTGGGTACCTACTCGCGAAGTGGATATCTACCTAGGTTAGAAATCTACCGTTAAAACGATGCGTCGGCTGAAATCGACTCGAACATTGTTGGGTACCGCTCACTCTCTGCAACTACTTTGTAAGCTGTAGAACGCGACTGAGCCTTTCCAGCAACCCAGGCCAAGATCTGAAGAGCTACGAGGCCTGAGAGGTAGCTCCAGTAGGAATGAATTTGTGATGATGACCGATCTCGTTTAGGTTGAGTGTTCGACCTTCACCGCTTTCGCGTCGTTTTCTGCCACAACCTGTCCCACAATCTAATCCCGCACGGTGTTCAATACGCATATCCATCCCATTGCAAATTCGTCGGTCAGCATCAGCTTTACGCCCAGTCCGTCAATTCCAGCATGGCCGACATCGAGATGGATATCGACCAACTCCCCTCCGAAGAGAACAACAGCACCACGACCGAGGTCCCCACCGCCACCGGCGCCGTAGCGGTCCGCTCCGTCGAGGGCTGGATCATCCTAGTCACCAACGTGCACGAGGAAGCCAGCGAGGAGGATCTCCAAGAGCTCTTCGGCGACTACGGCGACATCAAGAACCTGCACATGAACCTCGACCGCCGGACCGGATACGTCAAGGTATGTTTGGCCCCTGGCCACCACACGCCGATGTATTTCGGTGAAGGCGATAAGACTAGAACGTGATTGAATTGACTTGACCCTTTCCCCCTCCTCGCAGGGCTACGCTCTCCTCGAGTACTCGACGCAGAAGGAAGCCATGGCGGCCATCGGCGGCGCCAACAACACCAAACTCCTCGATCAGACCATTTCCGTCGACTTTGCGTTTGTAAGGCCGCCGCCGACGACGACGACGAAGGGGCAAGCGGGTCGGGCCGGGCGAGCGGGTGCGGCGAAGGGTGGGAGGACGAGGAGTCGGAGTCCGAAGGCGGAAGGTGAGAGGGAGGGGGAGAAGGATGAGGGGAAGGACGAGTGATTGAGTGGATTCGAAGTCGTGTCCTACCGTGAGGTGTTGGTTCGTCGCTGGGTATGGGTTGGTAGATGCGAGCTCAGACTCTTGTCTGTGCCGGCTTGCCCTGCGATCAAGGCTGGTCGGCATGTACGTAAACAAAGGCTTTTCGTAAGTCCTCCTCCATACTAGGGTTTGAGACCGTTACCTAGTGCTGACGCGATCTAGTGGGTCTACAGTTGTGGATCTTGGGATGACGGCGTGTGCCAGCGGGCAGTGAGGACGCGACATGGGTAATTGTGATAGAGAACATGCGTCAGAGTCGCTACCTTGGCTTTCAGACAAATCTGGTCGGGTCGAGTCGAATAGTCGGATTAGATTAACCAACCTGCCGCCGAGGAAGCTTACGGTCGGGTGGAACTTTGTGCCTGAGCGCGTAGCCATTATACAGAAAGTTGTGGGAAGGTGCATCATTGATCATAGTATAATTCATTGGCAAGAGCATTGGTGCAGAACAGCTAGCAGGTACTTGAGCTCTCGGGGAGGGGTTATATATTAAAGTGAGAGATTTCCTTCCGTCAACCTGTGGCTGGGCGGTAAGTTCTTCCTTTCCTCAGTTACCAGAAGCACTTTCCACTAACTGAACTTCCAGCCTTTCGAGGTCGGGTCAAAAGTCACAGGTTCGACTCCCGGAGGAGGAACAAGGAGGAAAACGACGGATTAAACCACCAAAGCCTCGAGGCTTCGCATACGCCGTCCTACATACACACGGAACCGGGTAAAATGATGACTATCTGAAAAGATATGAGTTTTCATAGGGCCCAAGAGGGCCTGAACTTTTGCATTTTTTTGGTCCTTGTGCAATATATCTCAATACGTGTTGGCAGTGGAAGTGAGAGGGTTGTTCACTTTGGTGGCGGATACCAAGAGCAAGACCAAGGTCAAGGCCGATTTTGGATCTTCTTAAAGGGCTTTATCTATAATAACAAGTGATGGAGTATGATAAAAATGCGAATACTTTATAGGAAACAAACGAGGTCATCATTCTTGACTGCATTCGTACGTGAGTTCAGAAGAAGGATGCGTCTCTCAGGTTAACAGGTACCTACATAGCGAAACGCATTCAATTTCTACATCCATCGCACTTTCTTAGGTACCTTACTCGAGAAGCAGCCTTCCGATCTCAGCTTGTCTCCGACCGGTCCGATGACCAGAGTCGCTTTGCGTGCTTAGGATGACCGAGTCCGGAGGCAATGTATTCAGCCGAGAGAGCCTCCAAGGCGTCGAGCCCTAATCCTCGAAGACCGCAAGAGGGAGCCTAGAATCTTCACGCTTTTGCTTATACACCTTGTGTCTGAAGGAAGCACGAGCAAGATACACAACAACGAATATCCGCTGGACCCTCATCGATCCAGCCACTAATCCGCCAGGCCCCTTTTCGTCACCTTTGCCGCATGCATCAACCTATCATCCACAACCGGCGGTTCCGCACACAACGCATCCCAGCTGCGCAAACATGCTTGGCCCAGACGCCGTCCGAGTTTCCAATCCGCCCGTGCTTCTTCTGTCCCTCCCCCTTCCGTTCAACGCGTTTATCTCGACCGCTTTTCCCTCCCTTGCTTTCAATCCAGCACGTCTCAGGCCAGCAGTCCTCGTCAGAACCGACGCCGTCGTGCCGTTACTGCAGCATCGTGGCTTGTGGACGCAGCCGTCCACCGTGCCGGGTTAAGACCGCTGCGTCAACCGCGGAGGAAGGCTGGCAGAAGGGGGGATGTTACGAGGTACGAGAGGTCCTGGCGGCGGCTACACAAGCTAGGTTGGAATAGACAGGGTAAATGGGAGCGGTACGCTACGCGACCCCGGGTGCTCCGCTGCTGCGGGATTGGTGGCTGGGGAACAGGTTCTTTGAAGGTACTTGTCGGGTGTATATTGTCTGATGGTCTGACATCGCTTGGAAGTCTGTGGCGGACTGTGAGATGGGTTTCCGGGGTTGTAAACGTGGAGAGTTCTGACCAAAGGTCGAGGTGAGTGAGAGCTTGGTCCTTAGTAGTGAGATCATAATTTACAACTGTACAGAGACTATTCGAAATCAAAGAGTAAAGGTACAGGAAGACCGACAAATAAGCAGTTCCCCTTGGTTTGGGTATCCCATCCTACTCCTGTTGCCCTCCAGGCAGGACAAAAAACATCGTGATCAAACCAATCAACATCCGCCGCCGCCACCACAACCTCCTCCACCTCCTCCACCTCCTCCACCACAACCGCCTCCGCCCCCACCCCCACAGCCACCAGCAGATCCGCCCGCGCAACCGCCTGCCGCCGCTCCTGCACACGCACCGGCAGCGACGCCGCCCCCGCAGGTACCCGCGGCACAGTTGCCGATCGCACCGATCGAGACGTTCATGCAAGCCGGGTTGCCGGCGTACATGCCGTCCGTGATGCAGGGATCGCCCATGTAGGGTGCGGAGTAGACCATGTACATGGGATAAGCCGTGACGTACGTGTGCGTGTAGTCGTCTTTCGCCGGGGGCGTGCGACCCTTCTTATGAGCACGACGGCACGCTTTCAGGTACGAGTTCTCGAGCCGCGCGGCCTTGATGGCGGCGATCTTGTCCATGGCCAAGGACTTTGCTTTCACGGCGTTGTGGGCGGAGATGTGGGGCGTCTTGTTGGGGTCGCATTTCTCGGTGGAGGCATGCAGACGTTCGAGGCTGGTGGGCTCACCGAAGAAGAGCCGACCGAGACCGGAGTGGTGACTCTCGCGGATGGCCTCGCAGTACCAGCACGTGCATTCGCTGTAGACCTCGTCGAACATTTTCTGGTAGGTCTTGCTGGTCCATTCGAACGCGTCCGAGAGCTTGTTCTCGTCGATCTTGTCGTCGTGGTCGATGAATACGTTGGTTGTCTTGACCGAAAAGTCGTAGTACTGTGGCGGCGACAGCTGGTGCGTGTGCCAAGCCAGATCGAGGTCGAGGGTGGGTACGGCGACGTGATCAGGATGCTTCGCCAAGATGGTGAAATACCGGTCGTACTTCGCAATCAGACGCTGCATAGTCGCCGTCAAGGCTGGTGAGTGGATCCAATCGATGGAGTGCATCTTTCCGATGAAGGAACCTTGGCGAATCACAGCCCCGACGAGGTCGAGCCCGAAGACCGAGGAATTGTCCCAGTAGTGGGCCAGCATCCTGCGGATCGCTATCTTTTCGACGCGTAATAGCTTAGTGAACACGGTATCGTTGGCCTTCCTGATCACTGATCTGGTTCGGATGGCGAGTTCTATCGTGTCTCTGATTTCGTGGATTGTCCCCAAGGATCCTTTGCCCGTTTCTGCGATTGCCGCCAAAGGTCCGCGGCGTGCATCTGAGACGTCGAGAAGCCCTGTCTTGAGAGATGCGCTGATCAATCGGTTCGGGAAGAAGGGTTCATGCCTGCCACGGCTTGAAGCCTTCTGCGGCAAACCTTCGACCGAAAGGATGGTTCCGGGCATCGGACGGTCGTCCTTGAGCAAGAGCTGCACGTCTCTTCTAAACTTCTCAACTCGCTGTAGGTCATGGTTGATGACAAGACCACAAGGTAAGCAGACAGTGGAGAAGTCCCGATCGGCGTAGCCGACACCATATAGTATGATCTCACCGGAGGTCTTGCTGAAGGACTGCTGCGACGTCCACATCCAATTGACCGTCTTTTGACACTTTGGACAAGTGATAGCCTTCTCAGGGCCATCATGGAGATTGTCCCATGCCAAGCTGGTGATGCCCTCGAATGCCCGCATTGCTTCATTACTGGGGGTGTAATCGAAGGTTGAGTTGTCGATACATGCGTTGATCATGTTCCAGGGTAAGCCAGTGACCCAGAAATCCATCTTGCCAAAGCGGATACAGTCTTCCAAGAAGCATCGTGGGTTCAGCATATATGAATGCCATACCATGAGTACATCTGCCGTCTCACCGTCAGCAAGAACCTTTGTGTCAGGTAGCATGAGAACTTACCCAGCGGTGGCAAGTGGGTGATATTCATTGGTTTACCAACACTAACGATTCGATCGAATTGCTGCGTCGAGGCCACATCCCTCTGTCGTAGCCGCTCCTGGCTGCTTGGAATAGCGGTTGTCCACCACCTCTCGAACCGATCAGCAGCTCGGGCAACATAGACGGCCCAACGCTTTTCCCTGAGCTTGGCAAGTACTTCCTCACGCTTCGATGAACCGGTTGCTTCGACGTCCGAAATATTGAAAAGCCCGTCACTGGTTGCAATGTCCTCACGGAGCTGATGGAAGGCTTCGAGTAGTTTCAGATGAGCGATGCACTGGTCCACCGATGGTTTGCTCGGCCTGGAATTGAGGTCTAACTTTGCAAAACCCAAGGTAATATCCACGGCCTCTTGATTATATGAGGGCGGCGCTGAGCCCTTGTCCGAGGACGACAGCGGAAGATCGTTCTTCTCCATGACCACACCGTAACCTAACCTTTTAAGCTATGATATGACACTTTCAGACCATCGGTGTCGCAAGATACATGTACTATAACATGGCAGAGGGTTCCAGAGCGATGTAAAGGGAGTCTCTTATATATTCCTTGAGGCGTGGCGGAGCTCAGCCGCTCACTCCCCGGCTCAGTCTCACAGACGTAAGGTCCAAATTAGGAATGGTTGTTGATATGGCTCTGCACCAAGATACCTAAGGTACCTGGTAGGTACCCCGTATGCTCTTATCTAGGCGTGCTTCCAGCGGCATTCTATTCGGCGACCTGCGAGGCTGAGCACAGGATTATTTACGAGCTCTGCAACGTACGTCACGTCCCTCCACAAACCCTACAACTAAAGTAGGTATCTCGGCCACACAGAGTTGGTGAATACCTCACGCCTCGCCTTGCAAGGCTCCGCAGTACCTAGTCAGCCCACCGCACCTGCCCTTTGGTTCATGAGATGTATTCTAAATCGCTCCGCTACAATGGGCCGCAGTCGTCTGCCACTTGGGATGACGGCAAATCTGACACTACACAGGCAACTAGAAGCGAATACGAATCTGTACCGAAGGATTTGCTGGTGATCCATCGGAGCCTTGTCTTCACTGAGCTTGGTAGTGTACTAGGTAAGGACCGTGGCTGACTGTCACTGGCGTCAAGCACCCTTACATCCGGACAGACCATCACACTGTAATTTTAAGCTTGGAGATATGACATGCACAACTCAGGCTACGCATTAATAATACGAGCAAGGCTTCAAAGATGGCTCCGCAACTGACTCGTCACAGTCTTACTTGAGAGGCCAATCCCATGTATGAATTGGCGAAGAGAGTAAAACCCCCGAGCGTATAAGGTAAATGACACAAGCGGTGTTCGGGATATAGATGATCCACTGCCTAAGGTAGCCAACGAACTCCAACACGCCCCGCCCAGAGATCCCAGAGGTGCCAGCCCCACCGTCACATGACGATACATTTGGCGACTTTTTTCTTGACAACTTCCGAGGTACGACTATGCTCCGCATGACCTTCGACGTCAGTCCACTCCTGCGCCTGGCCTTCTTCGCCATTCTGTCCGTACTCCTTCCCTTTCCCCTTCTTCCTCCCACCGATTCGCCCACTTCTCTTCGCGGCCTGAACGTTGAGAGCCGCACTTCTCTCGGCCCGACTGGGCACCCTTTTCGGCATCCCGGCTGTAGTGAGGTCTCTGGACGTCGATCTCGAGTGCGTGGGATGTGAGATGTAAGACGCGACGCTCTGTATTGTGTCTAGCCGCCGGTAGTCTGGCCGTTGAGGTTGCCCTTTTCGTCGGGACGCAGATCGTGTACTTCCCCGTGAGTTACTGCGTGACAGCGCGCGGGCGGGAGCGAGTGTGCCGTCACCGGATGGTGAGGTAGATCTGCTGGTGGCACCAAGCGCTGCTCGCGGCGGCGTGGACACCGGTTGAGCGTGATTGCGCCGATATATCGCCGATACAGGTCGCGGTACAATGCGCCTTTGCCCGTGCGAGTAACGCTTTTGTAGGTTGGCGAGCTGTTCTGCACTCGGATGTACCGGTGCATGGGATTCCACACCGGGCGCCGGGGACGGATTAAGCGGCAACGGCTGCTGTTCCTGAGATGGGGGAGGAGTCGACGGCGTAGATATCTCCACTTGCGGGCCCGTTGGCGTGGGTGGAACCGGATACTGAAGCCGTTGCTGGAGATTAGGGCCCGACAGTGTCAGCTGTGGTAGATCCATCGTGGGTGGTGGACCCGTGCTCGCCATCAGGGGTGTCCAAGACGGACCAGGGTGCGTTGGGCTGGAAGGTGTCGAGACAGACCGCCATCGTTCAAGACCCAGTGGCTCCGGTATTGGCGATATCGGGGAGGTCAATCTGGCTCTGTGTGGCCCTGGCGGACTGGCAGCCAAGTCTCCGTACGCTGACAACGGCCGCCGACGAATGGTGTCGTGTCGTGGTGTAGTAGTATTTGAGAAGGTTGTCGGGGGACCTTCTACTCTTGGTGACACTAGTGAACTTACCGGTCTTCTCAGTGGGTCGAATTGCTGTGAAGATTGATCGGATTCTTGCCTAAATCCTGCATTCGGCTCGGTAACGCCCCGCCTTATGGGTCGACGTCTAAGATCCGACATGTCCTCGCGTCTCTCAGCCGTAGAGCCTGTGTCGGGAACGGCATCGTGCGTTGTGAACTCTAGATTTGTGCCTACACTGCTCGCCTGGCCTAAGGCCTGGTCTGATTGTCTCAGACCTTCTGTTTGATGCGAAAGTAAGGTCATCTGCAAATGCTGTGGGAGAGGATGTTCTGGATCTCGTGTATAAGGCGGTGGAGGGGGTACCCAATTGTCAGCGTCACTTTCGTGTGGAATCTCTCTTCGGCCATCAGCACGTCGGTATTCGGCTCGGCCCGAAGAATTTGTGCTTTGGGAGTACTGTCGCCGACTGGTAGCTGCAGCGGTGGAAGCACGGTAGAGAGTGAGGCGAGAACGCGGTGTATTGTGTGAGTATGGTCCGTCCAGAGCCTCTTGAACCTGTTCTATGCTGAGGATGTCTTCACTTGTGGCTGCCGTTGACTGTGTATCCGGGTTGGACATTGATTGCATTACCGGTGATTTAGGGTATTGCACACCCTGATCGCCAGGAGCTATACCTGGCACTGTAAGACGGTTTTGGCGCAGCCAACGTTGGGTGCTCTCAGTACTGGTCCTTGTAGAGGGACTCCCGGCGAGACCACCCCTTCCCATCGCAACTGTCCTCCTTCTAAAGATGGCCACCTCAGTCTCAAGATCCCTGCTCTCCTCTTCGAGTGTTTCTGGCTCGCGGTCACCTAATTCAATGGTGATGGTTCTAGATTCGCCATGCCTTGTACCTCGTTCGAAGTCGAGGATTAAGATACGACCCCCGTCTACTGGCATAGGCTCTTCTGATCCATCCTCAGGACTTGTGCTAACACCGCCTGGCGCAAGTGCAACTAGCCTTTCTCCACTAAAACCATTCTCTTCTTGTCCCTTGCGGGCGACCCAGACCATTGCCGAAAGACCCTCCATTGCCGCCACATGTCGGCCTTTGACGAACAAGTTACGATACTTGTCAACCAATACCTGCCATTGAGGCAGCCTTGCCCTCTCTGTTTGTTCTGCTTGGGTCCACAGTGGGAGCGGCGGGGTTGGAGCGCCCGGTCCTATGGCTGGCGCATCTGCGTCAGATGGACCGATCACCCTCCCCGTGTTTGAACCGGTGAACTGTGCACGGTGAACATTGGAATCCAGCGCTTCTGGGATCCCATAAAGCCACAGCTCGTTTCCTGAAAACCCTGCAGCGATCAATTCGCCTCTTTCATTTGCTGCAGGAAGCGTACATGGTAGTAGCCGACCAGCTCGGCCCGTCCATTTAGGGCCCGTGAAATAAGTCGTTCCATTTCTTAAATCATCAATTCTCACAGCCCTGAATGTCTCGAACACTCTGTCATGCGTAAACGTCCAATTCGCTTGACCCTCGATATGGTGCGGTAACAATGTAGCATGGCTGCAATCACGGCTACTGCTAGGAAACAAAATCTGCGTCGTCCACATTTGGCTCAGAATATCTTCAGTAGAAGCGCCTTGGCCATCTGCTGTGTAGTAGGGTGCCGATATAATAACCGTATTAGGGTCTGAAGAATTCTGGGTGGTCCCGAGCAACATGGTTCCATCATTCGAGAAGGCCAGCGAGTCGACTGCATCACACTTGACTGCACGCCGATCTGTCGGAAGAGCCATACTAGCCAGCGAGTACACTTCGATACCGCCATCGTACGCTGCAGCGAGGACAGATGCTCCAGGAGACAACGTAATCGTTCGAGGAGGGTTGTCCAACGGAACTGAGCGTACATGCTTCACTTTTGAATGACCAAGATCATATATGTTTACCTGATGATCGGTAGAAAGTACCGCCAGTATGGACGCATCATCGAGGATGGTCGCCGAGACTGGTCGCCGGGAAATCTTAAATTCTCTCTTCACCGATATGATGTCGGTGACTAGGTTGATGAGCCATATACGGGAAGAGGAAATTGCCAACACATGGTGCCCATTTGGTGAAAACGAGAACGAAAATGCTTCACCACCGGGGAAAGCAGCCGATGAGCTCGCGGATGTTGAGATGAGCTTGATAGTAGTGCGCCGAGGCCTAAGATATGCTTCAAATAAATTACGCTTCACCTCGGCGGCAAACCTGCGTCGCAACCTTGGCAGGTCATCGTTCTGAAACGGAGCCAAGATCGGGTTGTTGCTAAGAGAAAATGACGGACACCGGGAGAGATGATGAGCATATAATTGGGGAGTGTCTGACACTGCTCGCCAGCGACGATTGAGCAGAACCAAGGACGCAAACGCATCCGGGTCTGTAAGATACAATATGCTATTCAGTCCTTCCGTCAGCTCCAGTGAACGAGTCTGTAGTATAGCAATATAGAGCGCCATCCGTACTGAAGCCAGCCAGCCAGCACTTTCAGATTCCGACTTAAAAAAGAGGCTTACAGTTCGATTATCTCTGCCGGCAGTCGTACAAAAGACGATCTGGACACCCTGACCTCAGCATTTCCGTATCTTGCTTCCTTACGACTGTCCCCTCGTTCCAGTGGCCAGCCGCGTGTTCGGATACGTGGACGGTTCACTCCATTGCCAGAAGCTCTCGCATCAACTCCCTTGGCCAAAATCTGTTCCCGGTCCATGACAGTCGATCATGTCGAACTCTTGTCACAGAATTTGGAATGCTGATCGTTCTACCGTTGTCTCGTTGTGTGTGCAAGGCGGTTTCGGCGCCTTGGTAAACGATCAAGTGCCCAAAACTCTAAGGTATGGGGTTACCTCCGTGTCAAATCGCTAAAATCCGGGACAGCCCGTAGCCAATTCTGCAAGGTACCTCAGCTACCTTAACTTAGCTGATATTAGAGGTCTTTCACAGTTTTTGGCAATTCACATTACTATTATTGAATACTCTGTAACCTCATCAAAGGTAGGTTCATCTTAGCTACCTGGTACTGAGTTACCCTCAGTCCAATCACCCACGACCTTACAATGAAATTTGGCTATGGTGAGAGTACCTAGGTAGGAAGTGATGACTGACTGAGCAATACCTGTGATTGTTATCTTATAGTACATAGAAGGTAGTAGAGTACAGGGTAGAAAGCCGCACCCTCACAGTCTGCTTTTGAAGGCAGCAGCGCAAAGACACCCAGGCGATCGGGAGATACTCCCGCTCGCTGATTACCCAAATGATATATAGCTGGCGTCCTATAAAGGCACTACTTCCCAGCTCCACCAAACATGCCGGACAGGCTGGATTTCATGCCTTTCATCTGTTCCTCTTTTGCCTTTTCTTCTTCCTGCGCCATCTCCTTCAACCACTTCTCGCCGTTCTCCCGGATCTCCTTCTCGATCATCTCATATTGCTTCTGGCCTCGTTCTCTGATCTGGTCTTGCAACATCTGACCTCGCTCGAACCCTTCCGCCGCCGTTTGCTCCATCCCGTCAATGCCTGCCCCGTGAGACTTGATGCCTAATGCCGAGCCCAGTAGACCGACTCCAGATCGTTTCGGCCGTTTTGCACGCTCGTCCGCAAGTTGCTTTTCGAACCGCTCCCGTGCGACTGCCTCTCGCTTGGCAAACTCCGTAGGGATATGCTTGTTCTCAAAGGATTTCAAGACAGTCCTTGTGTCAGTGAACCCCATAGTGGCAACGTATTCTAAGAACGGAATGAGAGACACGAGTTCCCGATCCTGGGAGTCCCCTTTCCATTTTGGCATGATGACCGCATTCTCGGGCTGAAGCTTTGCGTGAGCGGGGACAGTATCAATCAAAATGACCTTGGCAAGATCGCGGTTGAGGTATGAGAGGTCCTAGAATTCAAATTCAGTCTCTTATACATAAACAGAAACCGTTCTGTGCCAAAACTGACCTTGATGTATTCGCCGTTCTTGTACCACGTGGCTTCCCGGAAGAGTGGCCACATAACTATCCTGTAGGGATCTAATTTTCGGATGATAGGATCCGCGATCATAGATGGTACGCTGGTGAATATGACCAGCTCATAGTACTGGCTCAAGTATCGGAGAAAGTAATCCAACCCAGGCCGTTTAGCCATTCGCCAGCCGTGCTCTCTAGTCCATTCGCTATGGAGAAGTAGGTCTTCCAAGCTTAGCACTAGCGTGTATGGTCGTTCAAAGGCTGGGTCTACGTCAGGGAGAAGCTTCCTAAATGCGGGTTCGTTGTAATAGTCCAGGACGTCCGCAAGTCGTGCTTTGGCACGGCTGTAGAACAGCCCGATGCCCCACCCCGACGGCGCATCTGGGTGTCTGTGTTCCTCCTCTGACGTTTCCCAGTTCCGCCCAAGGTAAACAGCACCGGTAATTGAAAAGAGAAGAACCCCAGCATACATGTAGTTCGCTATGCGGTTTCTCCGGCGTTCGAGAGACGAGATGTACGCGGTCTTAGGGAGCTCACCACCGTCCTTGCCACCGGCAGCCGCTTTTGCAGGGTCTGCTGTGAGATTGAGGTTCGATGGGCTAGACCGAGCTGTGGAGCCTGATCCGCTAGATTCCGAGTCAAGGGTGGAAGGGATACCCTGCGTAAGGTCTGGAAGAGGTCTGCTTGGTGTTTCATCTTTCAATTCAGCCGGATCTATTGTAGAAGGAGAAGTAGATTGTGGTGCGGTATTGGCGTCAGAGGCCGAGGATGTCTGGAATTCATCTTGTGACTTCGAGTACTCTGAGTGAGAGCTTGACCGAGATGAGCCGATCTCGCTAATACCTGGGCCTGCCCCAGTGGATTGTGGAGCAGAATTCTGTGAAGAGGATGCATTGGTGCTGAACTCCACTTGATCTTCTGAGAAATCAGGATCTCCTGACCTATCGCTGCTCTTTGACGTCTTCTCCGTAGTTGTTGTAATTATTGGGGTCACACTAGGGCCCGTTTGCTGTACATTTGCCTTTGGTTTGGTCCAGGTATTTGCTCCCGCCAGAACGGTGTGGTCTCTGGGTCTCTTCGCCTTCACATCTTTCGCAAAAGTCCGGGACAGCTTCGCTGTTGAAGCTAATTGTAACGGCGTGCGTCGTACACATAGAGCGCGGGTGGCTGCGCGACCAAACATGATATCAGGCTAAGCCGGGCTCAGAAGGACCGTTTCAGGCCAGCATGGTAGGAGAGGTTTCTGATGGATATCACTCTTACAAGAAATTGTTGCTAGCTCTGGGAACGACATGCATGGTTTCTGAGCGGCGAGCTTTTGGGACCATACGCGCAGTTCGAGCGGCCCGGCACACATAAACTTCTCAGTTCTGATCCTCAAGTTCTTTTTTCTCCATAGAAAGTTGAAACACCCAGAAGCACGAAATTTGACTCAATACACTCATATATACACGTGTGTAGAGTTGTATAAGCTGGGGAGAGTCAAGTCTTGACCTAAGACATCGTACTCTCAAGAACAGCAGCTAGGCTACCTCTGAGCTGTTTGTCCCGTTGGTATCGATACAACCTCACAATCCAGCTCCCATACTCTTCGATGTGTACAGTTGCAAGCCTCTGAGACATCTCTGGGTACTGCTTCGATGGCTCTGGTGGCAAATCTTAGCTCCGACCTAATGTTCTCGTCCACGTCTTCCATACCCAATGATAACCGCCAGGGCTTCCGCTTCCTCGATCTCCCAGCTGAACTTCGTCGCCATATTCTTGAGCTAGCATTGTGTGTCAACTGTACTATTGATCTGGATCCTGCAAATTACTGGCGCATTGCTCCACGACTCGAGCTGCTCCAGGTTTCAAGGAAAATCCACGCCGAAGCATATGCCATATTTTATGGGCGGCACACCTTCCGTTTGTTTCCCACACATGGCCGCTTTTTCGGCGATAGGGGGCAATCTCTCATATCACGGCTGCCTCGTCAGTATCGTGCCGCCATCACGTCACTTGAGCTCCGCTTGGGCCCTGGTTGGAACAAGCCACCGAAGTCATGGGCAGTGAGCCAGCTTTTAGGTCTGGAAGACGCTGTATCTGTTCGGACGCTTAGGGTCTTCGTGGAATGTGACCCATCCCATGATTCCTTTCGAGGGTTCCGCATGACTGAGCCTTCTTTCACGGACTTCGCTGGATCAATACTACAAGATGTCATTCGAACCATTCCATCCATAGAGGTTATACAGTTAGATGGCCACTCGTTCATATCGAGGGATGGTCATCTCATGTCCAGATTGTTGCAGATAGCAGAAGCCGAGCAAAAGCGAATCACTTGGGGCTCCATGGCTGTTTGGGTCGATGAATGAAGTTTTCAGGATACAACATGATACTCACGACCGTCTCATAGGCCCAATGAGTGTAGTGATATGTATTTTATGGAGTGGGAAGATGTTCTAGATCTGAACGTATCATTTGAGGTCTTGTAAAGTGTGCCGTAGCCTTAATATCCAGGCCTTCATAACCAGTGGTAGCAATGCTTTGTCCACACGAAGTTACATGTTTCCCTCCCCGGGTTGTCGGTGTAGTATAAGCGTGATACGTGGGGTTACAACTCGCTCAGTAACTCACTAACGTGATGGTAATTCATTGAACAGATTCAGATCTAGCTACGAGCTATCATTTGAACATGAGCAACAAAGTCGTTCCCTGAAAACCTTCACATGACAACCCCCGAATTACTCGCGATACGCTGGGACCTTTCTCAGCTCTGTTCAGATGGAGTCCGGGTCTCACTTACAGGCCAGAGCTCGGCTGCTTCTTTCCCGACCGGCCCTGTGATTGCTGATCCTTTCATCTCTCCTTTAGGGTTGACAATCTAGGCAAGGTATGGTCAGCATCTAGCCCTTCGAATCTCCTTGTAGTCCCAGTGTATGGCTTCCGACATGCAACAGAGCTGATGTGTCTCTTTCTTCAAGAGTGTGTGAAGGAGACTGACCACTCCGGCATTGTCCTCAAAATATAGAAATACGCCGTCTGGCCTTCTCCACGGCTTGCTCTGTCTGACCACCACGGCTGGCATAACCTTCTTCCTTAATTCCGGCTTTCCCTTCTTGACCGTGGCCATCACCATGTCACCAACACCAGCTGCCGGAAGACGATTGAGCCGAGCGCCGATACCCTTGACGGATATGATGTAGAGATTGCGCGCGCCGGAGTTGTCGCAGCAATTCATCACCGCGCCACTGATGCACCTCGTCAGCGGGTGTTCCGAGCTTGTACTGGCCCCGAACCAATCCTGCTCCTAGAACTGAATTTCGTCACGTACACGGGAAGACCCAAGGTCATCTTGAGCTTGTTGCCCGACGCCCCTCCGCGACTGTAAAGCCAAGCGATTGGTTAGCTGGCCCTCCAGATCGTGACATAGCCTTTGATGGAGAACTTACCCTCTTTTAGACATATTGAGCTGACCGTCTCTGAATGATCTGGGCGGATATGGTTATGTGACGGTTGTCGCTATCGAGTTTCGACGTCGTGCGATTGACAACAATTGTGGGCGCGCTAAGCCCGAAGTCTTGGCACAAGCATAGGCGACATGACTAAGCGAAACCCTACAACTTCCAACGGCAACTATTTTCGTTGCTCATATGAAACAGATGCGGCTTGTCGGGTGCGAAAAAAGCGAGTTATAACTTCTAAACTTACTGTGAAGTGCGTAAGGGTCATGTCAGTCTTTGGTCTACATTTCATATTAGAAAATTGTAGATTAGATGAACGGGGTCCAATAAAAGGATGACAGCCGCCGTCTTCTCACCCTTGGTCTAAATGTCACGAGAGACCCTTCAATGCTTCCAAACGCCAGTGGTATCTTTGGCCAGTTACAAACCCCAATCGCAAACCTGTTGAACCAAAAAGAAACGAAATGGGAGCTACAGTTCAGGGCTGCCGGTGTTATCCTTTCCTTGTTCCAGAGTTGGGGTATGGGCGGTGATTTCAGTCGAGCTTTCCTCTTTGCCCACTTCCAGGGTTTCCAGACTGTTTTCCTCTTCTGTTTTGTCATTCACGGCAGCGGCATTCGACTCGGTCGGTGCTGAGGCCGCCATCTCAGCTGTGTCCGGTGACTCAGGCGGCGTTTTTTCTTGCGCTCCATTGATAAGAAGCTCCGGGGGCACTGCAGATGGGTCCGCAGGTTGGTCTGCCATCTCGATATCAGGCCCTTCGACAGCGTGCGTACGAGGCGAGCCATGTTGCGAGTCATGTTGCGAGACGGAGGACGAGTCAGCGGACTCATTCGCAGCGGGTGGCGACATAGAGCCAGATTCCTTGGCATCGAAAGTCGCAGAGTCGCCGTTAGCGACTTCTTCGGCAAGGTCGCCGTCCTGACTGCCACTGACATGAGGACTAGGAGCGCCGCTGTCGTTCTCGTACGTGGCTGCATTGGGGTTAGGATAGTCCATCAAGTTGCGCCTCTTCCGGAGATTCGCCTGTCTGCGCACTCCATTGTTGTCATTCTCCTCCTCATCGTCACTGTCGCTGAGTTCACCATCTTTCTCCACGTACTTGTCCCACCTCCGTTTCGTGTGCCGCTTGTCTTTGTTTTCGTCTTCATCCATGTCATCAAGAATAGCGTCGGCCTCATCATCCATTCCTGGGGGATCTGCAGGGACATCGGTCATCTGAACTGAGGGGGCGAACGTTGTCCGCTTAAGGTTTTCGAGGACTTGAATCTTAATCTTCTCAAGATACTCATATGAATTGGCATTGTCCATGTTTGAGGGACGTACGTCAAGTTCGAAGTCTGGTGCAAAGTACTGCAGTACATATCTTAGTCAGAGGCTCTATATGTGGCAGATTACAACTGCTCACCTCGTAATAATCGTTGTAGGGTAATTCAGGACCCATCTGCTCGCCCACAAGCAGACCTGTCTCATACGCCCAAGTTCGAGCGACATTTCTCATAGTATATCCTCCTCCACCAAGCACGAGTACTGGCAGATTGAAGCTCTTCACGAAATTCACACAGTTCGCGTGGCCTTTCATGCTGAGGTTGAAGCACCCCAGCCTATCTCCAGACAAGCTGTCGCCGCCGCATTGGAGAACGATGGCTTCTGGTCTATAGTACTCCATAACACCTTTGATGACAGGCTCAAAGATGGCCTTGTAAGAGCGGTCGTCGATCCCGTCGCGAAGTGGAAAGTTGACAGCATAGTTTTTCCCTTGACCAACACCAATGTCGCGGAGTTCACCAGTGCCAGGAAAATATTCTCCATATTTGTGGAAAGACACTGTCATGACTCGATCTGTCGTATAAAAGGCCTCCTCAACCCCATCACCATGATGAACGTCAATATCGATATAAAGCACGCGCTGCTTGTAACGAAGTAACTCAATTATGCCGAGCACGATATCTATAGCAGCCATGAGCGTCAGCATAGCCCTTTAAAGGGTCCTCAACACCTTACCATTAATGTAGCAGAAGCCACTTGCTTCGCTCTTCTTTGCGTGGTGCAACCCACCAGCCCAGTTGACTGCGACATCGCATTTGCCCCGGTTGAGCCTCGCGGCGCCTTCCATGCTACCGCCGGCGCTGATCCCACAAAACTCGAAGAGTCCATCGAAAACCGGGCAGTCGTCTCCGACATTGTACTTCGTTTGATCCTTGGTAAAGTTGTCCATATTGTCAGGCGTGACCTTCTGCAAGAAGTCGACGTACTCGTCCGTATGATATTGGGTCATTTCGTAGCGTGTAGCTGGCTTCGCACGCTATAGTAACAGTGGTCAGTTCATTGCAGCTCTAGTGACGGTAACGTAGTGCAGACGCAGGTCACATTGGCGACCAGTGTGAAGAGAGGTGAGCCTTGTGGCAAAAGGCCCCAGAGTCACTTGCATGCCTGACAACATCAGAGCTTTGGAAACCTGGAGACACTTCACTTACATATATTTCCATCTTCTTATAGAGTCCATAGTTCATAACAAGACTGTGAGCCATTCGAATGCGGTGCGGTTTCATGGGATGTCCAGCAACGTAGGCGTAGTTTCCGATATCCGAGTCGTAGAAGTATGCCACCTTCTTCTTATCTGAGCCGTTCGCAAGGGGTGGATCAATTGGAGCAAATGAGGCCATCCTGGGATTCCTTGTCCTGCGAGAGAACGATGCACTTCGAAGGTTTTGATTGATGTCGATCGTTGACAGACGGAAGTGAGCAAGAAAGATCGCTTCAGAGATGTGCACTGCGGCCCGCTGGGGGGGGGTTGGTAAATTGTGACCGGGGTTTATTAGTGAGGTTCTGCGGGAACTACCCTAGCTGTTTGAGCGAACCTTCATATCACTCGCCCGTAACCAGCTTAGCTTAGGTCCTTAGCTGCAGTAAGTTGAGTGACGCGCTATAACTCACCACCAGTATACCAATCTACTGTATCTACTCTACAGCCTTGCTCGCCTTTCACAGCTTGAACGACGTCGATTTACAGTCTTTGGTGTATCTGCGTTTGATCATACCCTCCGAAAGATGGACCGACTCAACAGAATTCTACAGGCCGCCCAGGGCATGGGCATGACCTCAGGCGCGCCACCAGGTGCTGTACGTGCTTTCAAACCCCTTCATATTGAAATGCATCCGAGCCCCCGCAAGGACTTTGTGCAATTTTGCTATCGATATTATGAGACGATGTGCTAAGTTCGAGCTGGACAGGATACAAATCTTATCGATAACTCCGAAACCGTCTACATCTCCTCTCTTGCCTTACTAAAGATGCTAAGGCACGGCAGAGCCGGAGTACCGATGGAAGTCATGGGTCTCATGCTAGGAGAATTTGTGGACGATTACACGGTTCGAGTAGTGGATGTCTTTGCTATGCCGCAAAGTGGTACGGGAGTGAGCGTCGAGGCCGTGGATCCGGTGTTCCAGACGAAGATGATGGATATGTTACGGCAGACCGGGAGGTAAGATAATTGAGACTGCTTAAGCTGCGTCTGCAGCTGATACGGTATCAGGCCAGAGACGGTTGTAGGATGGTACCATTCGCATCCCGGTTTTGGATGTTGGCTCTCATCTGTCGATATCAACACCCAGCAGTCCTTCGAGCAACTCACACCGCGAGCCGTTGCTGTAGTTGTCGACCCAATACAGTCCGTGAAAGGCAAGGTGGTAATCGACGCTTTCCGTCTCATCAACCCCCAGCTTCAAATGATGGGCCATGAGCCACGACAAACCACCTCCAACTTAGGCCATCTAAACAAGCCATCCATTCAAGCTCTGATTCATGGTCTAAATCGACACTACTACAGCATCGGGATCAACTATAGGAAGACAGGTTTGGAAGAAAACATGCTCATGAACTTACATAAGCATGTCTGGACGGAGGCGTTGCAAATGAACGATTTCAGGGAGGAGGGTGAGAGGAACGCCGAAAAACTAAAGCGTCTAGTCGGCTTAGCAGAGGGATACGAGAAGAGAGTGAAAGAAGAGACTGAGTTGACAAAGGATCAACTGAAGACAAGATATGTTGGGAAAGTGGACCCCAAAAAGCGTACGCTCAAGATCAAGACATACTTCACGAAATCTTTCCGCCGGGACATTAACTGATCTAATCTCGCAGATATCGAAGATGTCGGCCAGCAACTCATCGAAGATAACATAGTCTCTGTCTCACGGCAAATGATAGATAAAGAAGCATCTGTGGCGAAACCGAATGGGGGAACCAATGGGCATCAAGCTGGCTCTATGGATGTTGATGATGAGTTGTAAACCGCATCTGGTGTCAATGTTGATTGGCTTTCTTAATATTTGTACAATACCTATGCCTGGTGTGTGGTTAGATTACCTAGCGTTTGAAAGTTCTTTGCTTTGGTCATCGCCGTGAGGTATCACAAAGGGTTGTGGGTAGCTCTCGGATACTCGATGAAAGGACGAAGCTTCTCAGCCCATGTTCTACCTTCCCATACTTCATTGTACGAGGTACTTGTAGGTTTGGCACACATTTGAGTATTAGCGCACGAATGAGTACTAGGTAGGTTAAGCACCTACCTAAGGTAAGTAGGTAGCAGCTGAAGCTAAAGTACAACTGCCTTGGATAAACACTACACCTGCTTGATAATCTGTTTAAATATGGGTAAAAGAATACCCTACCCTGCATAGTCAATTAAAGAATATCATGTCCTGTACACACATTGTAACCTTGCTGCCGCCCTTGTCCTCGCCCTCGCCTCGCCCTCGCCTCGCCCTCGCCCTCGCCTCGCCCTCGCCCTCGCCTCGCCCTCGCCCTCGCGGTCGCCCTCGCTGTCCTTCCATTGTGTCGTCCACCACGCAGCTCTCTGTGCCAATTGATGCAACAACAGTGGAGGGCAGCGGAGGCCGCAGGGGCAATGGAGACGGTGAGATAATGGGGTCTGGGGACGACGACATGGTTAGGGATGACGACGTTATAACAGTGAGGCAATTGTACAGAACATAGTATTCTCTATTTGACTTTGCAGGGTAGCAATCCTATTCCTTTACCCAACACAAATACTTACAAATTCAAGCCAAGGGAACTATATAGAAGATGATCATACCTACAAGGGTACCGAAGCTTGCCCTCTACCAATCGAGCGGAACAATGGATCTAGAAGAGAGGCGCTGAGAAGGACCTCACATCCACAACAAATAATGACCAGATGTCAACAAAATCCTAGCACAAGCCAGACTGTGTCTACGTCAGTCTCTACCCGCTAATGGCATGTGTTTAGAGGATGTTTCGTCTTGAGCTAGGCCACACTGCGTGAAAGAGATTACTAAATCAACTCCACCAAGGGTGCAAGCAGTCGACAGCTGGTACCGATAATCTAGCTAACATAGTCGTATTATGCTAACCTCGTATGCGTCCAACGACTTACTTCGATCAACTCTTAAAAAAATGTCGAGGAGTTCCGGCTTACCGCTATGCCAGGTAGTTCGCAACATCCTAGTCTGGACAAATTGGCGGAAACAGTTCCTATTTGCCTACCTTAGGATGCGAGTCAACACCCTAGATTTTAGTTGTCTATGTCAAGATCACCAGGAATGTAACCCCAATCTGTGGGAGGCTACTGAGAGGCAACGCGGATCTGTGTTACGCAAGAAGCTCTGCTGGTCATTGACACCAAACCGCAAAACCAATCTCAGGGGTATCCAGTCCAAAACACAAATCACTAAGAAAAGAAAGTGCATTGGAGGTTGGCGGATGTCAGAATCTTCCCAATCCAGGCCAGCGTCGAAGATATGCCCGGTTTAGCACTGCAGACACCCCCTTAGGACGCCATCGGAACTCGCGGTCTGTACTCTCAGTTTTCAGCAGTGAGAACCGATATCAAGATACGAACTTCCGATTAAACTTTCACATCCAGCACAGAACCGTTGAGATATGAAATGGGTGCCTCAGCCTTGCGGGATCCGTGGCCCGCCTGCCGGGGAGATAAATGTGTCACGGCCATTGACGACCGTGATGTGGATCATCGCCCGCAAGAGCGCCATCACAGATCAGAGGAAATATCAGACTCTTAGAGCCTGTACCACGCCATCAAGGCATTGTCATACTTCTCAAGAAACGGTCAGAGAGATGTCGGCGCCCTCCAGCCTCTGAATTTACATGACATGCGAGTGCTCCATTCTGGACAGTGATGCAGATAACAAGGCTGGAGTAAAATAGGCGATTTTAAGATAGGGGGCTCCATTTCTCCTAGCGAATCGTTCACAACACACACTAAAGTACGCATAACACATCGGAATCCAGATTGGTCAATTTACGTGTCAACAAAAAGCTCATCAACATATGCTACGTGAATCTGAATCTTTCTCGATGGATTCGCAGTGGTTTGAAGCAGTCCGATGCAGCAAAGCATGAAACAATGAAGCGCTAGATTAGTTGGCACCTTGAGCTTTACCTCTGCTTGATAATTGACATAAAAGCAGCAAGTGCTTGCATATGCATAGCCCTGGGTTGAGATAGCTTCATTATCAATACGGTCATCATGGCCTATCATCAGAATACTGGACGAGCTCAGTCAAACACGGCTCTACTCAAGTTACCAAATCAATCAGCAAACATCTCTGAGGCCTAGAAGCTTCTTTAAAACAGAGCCCTCACTCTACGTGACAGCCATGCGTCGATGAAACGCAGGGTGGCCAATAATGCGAGCACCCCCAACTCATACGCGTTCGTCTGTGCAGACTCGTCGGCAATCCCAGTCAACGACGTCTGCGATACGGTCTAGACGATCTTTTCAAATCGCTGTCGGTGGATACTAAGCATGTACCGAACTGTTGAAGCTCATGTCACTTGCATAGAGAAATCCAGTCGCGTCGCTAACCGTAGTACTAACGAGGCTATGATTCCTCTTGCATTTTTGCGGAAGCTTCGTGAAGTCGGTGATCTACCATTTGCGCGTCCTGATTGTTCAGACATCCGACCAGTAAGGCCGGGACGGAATATTGGTCCGAAATGTTGACTGCAGGGAGCATGCATTGCTGCGGCAACAGTTTTGGCCTGTCGAATTCAAAGCGCGTCGATACGCTGGCCGACGAGGACCGTTGGACAGGCTTCCATTGCCGGTCAGAATTCTCCAACAAGGGACAAACGCTGCTAAGTCGCTTGCTAGGATGAAGTTTACTTAGCTGCACGGCCCAACCCTATAAAACGGTGCTTCCTTCATTTGAGGTGATACTCAATCATCAGGGCTCTGCACTTTCCAAACTGAACCGCAACAACCCCGAGAAAATTCCTCACACACGATGCCTAACAAGCAACAATGGTCAAAGCATCGGCCAGCTATTCGTCAATGGTTGAAGGAAGGGTACACAGGCAATGAAGTGGCAGGGAAGCTTGCCAAAATCGACTTCTATGTCCAGTAAGTCATTACCCTCCTGGTCTACCTTGGCGGTGGGTTGACTTGAAGTACTCTAGGAAGAGCCAGGTCAACTACCGAGCGAGGAGGTGGGGTTACAGGAAACGGCTTCCCGTGCACACTGCTACCCCAGATAATGGAACTGGCCAAAACAGCCAAAAGATCACCTTTGAGCAGATGTATTTCCCAGAGCATCCGGTCTCATCAATCGGCAGTGAGCAGGCACAAATAGGAGGCGCTTGGTAAGTCTTTTGTTGGTTTTGATCTTTGAAAATGGTACTCACGGATAGAACAGGGCGGCTGGCGAAAGCAACACATCTGACAAAGGGCATGTTGGCTTCGCGTAAGTCTACTATCTTCTGCTGGGAGCGTTTGACTCAGAATGGTCCCAGGATACTCTCGAGTCCGTCCTCCATTGCGACCCAACACTGGGATCATCACATCGCTGGCGTTACTATCCATTTCTCGGCTTCTCAACAGCATGAAGGATTCCTTGACGATGTCGACACCCACTGGTTGGTGACCCAGGATGGACCCAGCTCGCCTCACTCTCAGGATCCCGAAGGTCGTTATGACCTAGGAGCTTCTGTCAACCAAGACGCAGAATGCCTGTTCGAACCTAACGACAATCCAGTAGGATTCTTTGGGTTCTCTCACGATAACACTGGTTTCACGGACCCAGGCGTTGGCCTTCAGTCGTTGCCTTTGTGGGATCCAATCAATTTGTACGGCGAGTCGGAATTTGCGTATGACGCCGACTTAGAGTCGGGGGAAGAGGACACACAATAGAGTCGCTTTGTCGAGTTAGCAAGCAGTTGACATTGGACAAATCAAGGAGACGTGAAAGCTGTTCTTGATCTTTACTTACCACGTTGGGTGGTTGTTGATTGTGCATGTCTACAACATTATTCTCACCGTTCTGCTATGCTATGTATCCATTGCACTTTTATCATTGCGTTGAGCATTCCTGCTTTGTTACCGCTGGACGGTCTGTCTGATTGATTTTGTATACCTTTATCTTAGCTTTTTTTGGTACAACATTTAACAATTAAGCCAACAAAGACCCATCTCCCTTTCCAATCAAAAAGTCATTGCCATTCTAAGTCAATCGGGACATCAGATCCGCTGCTGGGAAGCAATCGCTTTTACCTAGTGCCTTATCTCTCGAAGAGCAATAGCTACCCACCCTCTCAAAAGTGGCGTATGCAGGATTAAAGCACGGTAGCATCCGAGCCGCTGGTTACAGCATCCCGAGACCCATATAGCTTTCCACCCCCAGCCTTGTTCTTTAGAGAACGTACCTTTGTAGAAGTGGTAGTTTGTATTGGATTTGAGCTCGAATTCGACTGTGCCACTCATTCTACAACATACAGTGTCAGGCAGATGTACAAGTACTGTCTATGGGTAATCCATACAGTACCTTGGGTACTACTCTCACCATGGCAACACCAAAGGCTTCGTGGTGGGGGCGGGAGACCGGCCCATTCCGCCGCCATACCAACTGGGGACCGGGTCGACATCACAATCATATCAGCTACCTTACGTACGAGTATCTACAGGGTAATAATCTGCACCTCCCGTATTACGTAGAAATATCTGGCTGATCAGTTGTCCCGCAGTGTAGTACCCTTTTGGAAAATAACATTCGAGGTGGATAGTGGGTTGAGTTAGGGTTTTAACGTTGCTAACAGGACAAAAAGATAGATACAGTACCTTATTGGACCGGGGATGGGTACGAAGCGTACATGGGTAACCGTTTTTACTTTGGTACGAGTACAGCCACATACGTATACTTTTTAATTGGTGTTGTTATTGTTTTGTTTTGGGACCCCAAAATCACGTCTTTTTCGCCCCGGTGTTTACTGCGTTGTATGCTACATTAGGTTAATTAGGTAGGGCAAGGGGGTTCTACCTTCTCTGTCCTTACTTCATCTGGCTAAGCGGGGCGCTAATTTTCCAAGCAGCTGGGTGCGATTCCAGACGAAAACCTCATGCGGGCTTCATGCGGCCAGCACTGATGGGCTACCGTGATTCTGCACGCTCGCTGGTCCTGTCACAGGCACAACGGATTGACCGGGGAACACTGTACATATTCCGTACTGCACATTGAAATCCATTCCGAGCCAAAATTAAACTCTATTCAACAGTATCAAATATTATCAAAACCTACCTAGAAGGCAGGTCATCAACGGAGCATGATCTGTCCCAAGATGAAGGATTCATACCGCCTTCACTGCCCCTGTCCAGCTCGGTCCGGTAGCAAGCTGGAGAGATACGGTGTTGGTAATTTCCCCAGTTGCATCACCCAGCTTCTAACCTCTTCCACGGTACTGAGCGCCCCAATCTTTGTTCAACTTATCATTATTAGCGGTGAGACGGCCCCTTGTCACTTTTTAGATGGAATTTCTCAAAATTCTTTCCATCCTGATGAGGGTCTGATCGCCGAGCGTGTCTTCACACATGCCTACTCCCACAGCGGAGAAAAAGTTGTCCCTCCGCGGCGGGCTGAGCCTTCATCTGTCAAAGTAACTACCTTCACCATGCACTTCCCGCCGAGATATGTTGAAACTAGTCCGAGATAGTTGTACCTCGCTGGATTTTCTTGAGTCATAAGATTTTTGGGGATTAAAATGCAACTCTTCGAATTAAAGCTGCTTACGCGTCGGCGAAGCTCGTGTTTTGACCCCCCAGATCAGTGCTGATCGCTGGTGGCAGGTGTGAGTCGGGCTGTGGCCTGACAGGGATCTTTATTGGAAGCTTGCCAGTCACAAAACACGCACACACGTCAATTTCTCGAAGCTCTCTTCGCAAATCATGCCACTCAAGGCTTTCCTGTTCACTCGATGATCTCTGATATCACCTATAAAAGCGTTGTGTACCCAATCTATCCTACTTTCTGCAGTTTACCACCGACCCAACTGCCTTCCCTCGAACCTTCTTAGTCTCATCAGCCTTGTGTCCTTCAATGGGTCGGAAACACCCCAAGTTCTCTGTAGAGCAATGGATGCAGCGTCAAGCCCAGATCTACTATCTACGATGTTTCAAGGGCATGAGCGGCAACGTCATTACCGAGCTCTTGAATCGGGAAGGACGGGAAAGGGGTTTCACACCGACGTGAGCGAACAACTTCTAGTCTTTCAATTATCTCGCTTCTTGTGTTAGTGAGGCACCTAACAGGTTTCTAGCATAGCAGATGTGAAGAAGCAAATGACAGCGTGGGAATTTCGACATGGTGAAGCGTGGGACATGGACAAATGCCCTCAGAGCTTTTTGGAATATATAATTGGAAGGTCCTCCTCGAGCTGCTCTCTGCAGTGTAGTTTCTTGCCCACAAGCCCAGCATGCCGCATCTGTGCTGGCCCAGCCACGACGGAGCTCTGCACAGAGCCACATTTTCACAGCCATGATACCTTCGTCGTTGCTGATGAAGGGGGCGATCCCAATGTCAAAACGTACCACGACGGTCGCTGCAGACGTCGTGACCGGTCGGAAAAACCTACGAGCTCGACGCACCTGTATACACCAGTATTGGAGCATGAGAGGTGCGTTAAAGTCAACTTCACTGTAGAGATGAAGTCGCTGACAAGTCTTGCTTCATGAAGCCTCTCTTTTGAGCCTCCGGCGACACTGAGTAGGTCGGCTGTTGACGAGACTGTCCAGCTAAACTTGCCGGTCTCCGATGCTCTCCATGGGTATATGCCAATGGACTTCCAGCATGACTTCGATTACTTTGCCTGTCTCGACGCAGCCCGCCCTCCGACTGATGCGGCCAGCAACGTGGGCCAAAGCCTATCATTTCAGTTCACCGGTCGTGAACAACACCGGTCGCCCGCGGATCACCCGCAGTTAGACCTACCTTTACAGATGTGTAGTGCCTATAATGAGTTTCCAAACACCGGGCCCGAATATAGGTGAGTCTTGCCCAACCCGCGAATCTTGTCTCAAGTCATCATATTGGATACTAAAGTGGACTATCTTAGGTCTTCCACGGATATGAGCGTCGTAGGGCACGCCCCATTTTCAATGCTCTACCTAGGAGAACCTTGAGTGCGCTGATGCTTGGTCTCATGGAGATCCTATCATCCTACACAGCGGGCAGATTTTCCTATCCTGAGACTAGATGCATCTGCATTGATAGATGCAATTACAAAAGTCATTGCTCGAGTAAGTCAACTTGTTTTTCTGAATGTTTTCAATTCTTGCTATCGAGTCATGGTGCAGAACACATGTGTTTCCCAATCATACCATGTATCTGCTATCAGTCACTACTACACACATAGATTTATATCTCTATAGATTATAATCAATGACACATTACCCAGCCGTATGAAGATATGCGTTGCTCTAGATAGATACGATGGATCGCCACTGTATCATAACTCCCAGCTTCTCAACTTGACCATGGAAACCACTCCTGCGAACAACCCGCGTCCAACCCGCGACCAAACCGCGGACCGCGAGTATAGAGACCTGCCTTTGAAACTCTACGGGTACTGGAAAGTATACAACAGCGTATCGAATCCGGCCAGCTGTGGTTCGATTTAGCCTCTAGTCTATGAAACCAGGGCCTCTCCTTCTGTGTTGCCCATTGTTGATTGAGGGCCAGTAACAGTGGTCGTGTGATGGGTTCTGATGTTAAAGACAGTACTGCTCATATTGTGCTGTACAAAAGTATACTTACAAGGCACATTAGAACGGTCGATAATGACACGGTCAGGCATTATTTATTGAGTTCAACATCTACAATTGATTCAAACCTTGGGTGGGGAACATAAAGTGCCCCAGCTGAAGCCATCAGATAAGATTAGATTTGCTGTGGGCGCTAGTGGCTCTAGCAGTCACACCTGAATGTCTGATCATCATCATCGTTGATGATATGGCAGAACAGTAACAGCTAACGACATCAAATATTTTGCTCATGTATACCTTAATACTTTCGTAGCCCTGTGTTTGTCAGTCTATACCAGCGCCATTACATGTTGCTGACCTACACGTTGACATTGAACTACACAATCCAGTTTTTCATTTCTTCCTTTAATAATCACTTCACTATTTCATTCAGTCGTTCTTCTGCTTTTGATACAGAACGGATTGCGATTTGAAGAGATAGCGGAGCAGAGTTCGGACGGACTCAACCAAGCTCGTCTCGGTGCAGGCGCAGTTCAATTTATAGAGAAAAGAGAAATTCGTGGCTTGCTTCCACCACTTCCGCCAAGTAATCATTCCAGGTGGAGACTGGAAACCAGACATTATAGCGCAGCAAATTCCCACGGACCTCGATCAGATTCAACGGGCGCAATTCAGACTCCAGACGAGTTTTGTTTCCGGGCTGTGCTATAACTTCAAGCACAATGTCTACACAAGACACCAAAGAAAACCCCTCAGCCATGCCTTCACCACCAGGCGCCGAAGAAAGGATCTGCGTCCTCTGCGATACCGACTTGGGCCGCCTCCCGCTGAACAACGCTCGCGCCCACATCGAACACTGCGTCAGCCAGCGGAGCATAGACGCCGCCCCCGCAACTCCAGAAACCACCAACAACACGCAAACCCAGACACGAACGCACCTCCCCGAACCCGACATCTCTTCCGACACCGACACCGACGCAACCCTCACCGACGACGAGCTCCAAGCCCGCGACCTCCCATCCCCCTACGCCACCACCACCGCCACCCCCCTCTTCCGCCCCCTAACCCCATCCCCCACCTTCCACACCGCCCTCACCCACCCCACCTCCCGCTCCACCACCGCCCTGCACGCCATCGCCGTCAACACCCAACTCGCGCTGCAGACCTGGCAAGACGAATACCTGCGCCTCGACGCCCAACTCGCCCGCCTGAGCGAGCACCGCCCGCGCCCCTCGCACCCGCGCCGGCCCCTCGACCCGCGCGTCTTCGAGGACCGCAAGATGGCCGCCCTCTACGGCTTCAAGCACGACGCGCACGAGTCGCGCGTCGGGGCGCAGGATCCGTTTGCGCATTTGCGCTCGGGGAGGGTGGTGGGTGGGAAGGTGCTGAGGGAGCGGAAGGGGGTGGGGAGGGGGTGGGGGTGGGTTGGGGAGTCGGATGAGGAGGGGAAGGGGAATGGGGGGAGGCGCGCGAGGAGGGGTGGGAGGAGGCGGGGCGAGGGGAGCGAGACGGGGGGGAGTCGGGCGGTGTCGGTGGTTGGTGGGGCGGGAGGAGGGCGGAGGGGCTGGCCGGTCCGAGACGAGGAGGCGGGTGAGGCCGGGTTGTCGTCTGATGCGGCGGCGGGGCCGGAGAGGAAGCGCGGTCAGCCGCGGTTGAATCCGCTGCCGTCGAGGCTGGGCTTGCTGGATGGCGGGACGACGGCGGCGACGTCGGAGGCGACGACGGAGGCGGAGGGCGAGGCTGAGATGAGCGTGGGCGTGGAGACGGAGGACGGAGGCACTCCTGCCCCGGCCCCTGCCGCTGGCCTCGGGAATGTGTTGGCCTTGGGGGTGCCGGCACGTCTCAGTCTGCTGGACGCGCAGAGGCGCGGGCGGTTGCCGGGCTTGGCGGAAGAGGTGTCGGTAGGACCGGGGGCTCTGCCGCGGGAGGGGAAAAGAAAAGGGAGGCCGCCGGGGGCGTTTGGGAAGTATTGAGGAGAGGCGGCGAAGAAGATGAAGCTAAAGTCGCAGCGGATGGGGGATAGCGGGGCGGATATTTGAGGCTACTGGCACACCGCAGAGCCAGACTGCACCGCAGACACAGAACCTTGCACGAATTGCCACGGAACGCCTTCTCATCGGAGAAGCCCCCAAAAGACTCAGAGTCTCTAGGGTTCACGATGAAGATAACATCAAACAGCCTACGGTCATACCAAGTGAAGACGAAAAGAGCCTGGAAGTTATAGCTGACTCCATCAAGTCCCTCCTCGATGCTCAGGACACCGCCCGACTTCATGTGAAGGAATAAGACAGCCTAATTGGTACCATCGAGGCAACCGTTAAGACCCTTACGTCGAGCCTTGATGAGCTTTGTAAACGACAAGACGCCACGATCGCCGGTACTCGCGAGGTAGCCGCTGTTCCTGAACGTTTGGTGGTACTTCGATTTGCAACTCTACTCCTCCTCTCACTTCCACTCGTCACAACAACTTCAGCTTTCTTCCTTCCAGCCAAGAACAAAAGCCGTCATTAGCTATTCGGCTCATTCTCATCAAGGTCCTCTTCTTCAGCCAAAACCTTAGGAAGCTCGCCTCGCAACGATCTCACAAGAACCTCACACCAATCTTGAAGTCAGCTCTACCTCCCCGGCATTTTGCACTGAAGCTCGAGCGAAATCTCAGTTGAACGAAAGGATACCTACGCAACACCCCCCTAGACGATTCTCATCTGAAGACAAAACCTTTACCAAAAAACTGGCCGTTGGGAATACTACCCGAAGAAGACATAGAATACGACTTCGGCCTGACGCAGAAATGGGACGGACATGGGACGCGAAGCGAGGTCCTTCCATAAACAACGCAAACCCCCTAGACCACCCTTTCTACGTAAACACGAGTTGAAGGGAAAGGGGCATATGAGAGAGGCGAACCGGATTCAAAGAGCCATTAACGAATGGGTCCATAGCAAGGCGAATAAGGCATAATTTCTTTGGTCAGCGTAGATAGAGGGCGTGGAGTTACGTTTATTTGTGAGGGGGTGCTCTGGATCACTTTGCTATGGGGGTGCTGATGAAGCAGTGGAATATAATGGCGTTTACGGGGGGACACGGTGGGGTGGGCGGGCCTTTACAGAGGAGATCGGACAGGAAATGCCTTTCATTCCACAGTATGCTCGATCCTTGAGTCCGCTATGTGTGCTCGTGCCTGACAAGAGAGAGACGGACGTGAGTACGGAAGAAGGAAAATTAGGAAATGATAATGCTGCTCATTACTCCGCGACTCACAAAGGAAACTAGCAAAGCGGGCGGATTGCCACCAAGCCTGGCTGCTGAGGAAGGTAAGGATGAGAGTGGAAATGTCGGATCCGTCGTTCGTCTCAACCCGTCCACCTCATTGATCTATCCAGCCGTCCGTCCGTCCGTCCGTCCCATCCTTGCTTAGCCATGCCAGTCTAGAGCAAAGAGAGAACAGAGCAAGAACCAAGATCAAACAAATCTTTCCCACTCTCCGTGTCCCACTCTACCGACGGCAATGCCAAGCGCGCCCGAAACTATTGAACAATCTGCTGCCGCAACTTACTCTGGTCCTGACCGCCCTTCCCCCTCCGGCCCAGAAGAGTCGCGTTATCCAGGCTCAGCTCGAAGGCGCCTCTGTTCTTCTTGACCTGCTGCTTCGCCGCGGCCGCGACGGCCGGACTGTGCTGGCCGTAACCTCTCTCCTGCTGGCGCGGGGCAGCCGCCTGTCTCGCCTGGGCCGCCGCGCTGGGATGGCCGAGGTTGGTGTTGCGCATCTTCTGTTCGACGCCGCTGACGTCGGCGCCGACGCCTTGGGATTTGGGGAGTTTGGCGGGCGGATGCTGCTGGTGGCCGCCGTAGGCGAGGGACGGGTCGTCGCCGTCCTCGTAGTCGTCTTCGTCCTCGTCGAGGGCGTTGAGCCCGCTCATGCCTGCCGCACCGCGGTAGCCTTGGGGGAAATTCTTGCGCCGTTTGCCTTCCTCTTCCTGACGGTGCACGGCGTAGCCGACGTCGAAGACCTCGCGCAGGTTGACGGCGCCTGGGGAGCGGAAATCCGAGCGGCGAAGACCACCGCCGGGAGTCTCGAGGAACTGGGCGGATACCGGTTCGTGGTCTCCGACTCTCGCATTGAACTGATATTCTTTATGGCGGACCGCAAGTGGCGTCGCTAGTGGTGGTGCGTCAGCAGCTGCGTATGTCTCCTCGTTGGTTTCCCGAATCCACGGATGGTTTAGGAATTGCTGGATGGTGTAGCGCTTCTCGGGATCGACGGTGAGAAGGTGAGAAACAAGGTCTTGTGCCGACTTCGATATGTCGTCCCACCAAGGCGATAAGAAGGTGTACTGCCCTCTTGCCACCTTTTCGGTGAGGACCTGAATACTTTCATCGTAGAAAGGCGGGAACCCGCAGAGCAGGGTGTACAGCACACAGCCGAGCGCCCACATGTCGACGCTCTTCGAATAGCGCTCATCTTTCACAATCTCTGGTGCCGTATAGCCGACTGTTCCACAAGGCGTCATGGTTTGACTATCCCACACAACTTTGGACAGCCCGAAATCTGCGATCTTAATCCGTCCTATCCCACCAGCTCCTACACCAGAGATAAACTCTCCTTCATCTGCCTTATCCTCGTCCTCTGCAGAACGTGGCTGCGGATGTCTGGTAGGAATGAACGGAATAGGATAGAAGAGAAGATTCTCGGGTTTTATGTCACTACGATCACGATCAACTCAGCGACTGCGCACGAACGGCAGCTTGATCACTAACCGATGCACCACGCCTTTGTCCTCGTGCAAGTATTCCATAGCATTCGCGACTTGCGAAATGACATGTCGACTGAGATCCTCGCTGAAGTAGGTCAACCGGACGATCTGATGGAAGAGCTCGCCGCCAGGGCAGAGCTCCAGGACAATGTAGTAGTATTGACGAGATTCGGAGAAGTCGATGAGTTTGACGATATTGGGATGGTCCAGCTGTCGCATGATTTGAATCTCCTTGAGAATGTTCGCTCGCTGTAAAGCACTCCAGGTCAATCGCCTGCAACCCAAAGACGAGACTTTGGAAAGATGGAATATCAAAAGAAGCAATTAGAGACCCTATAAGGCAGTACTATATGGAAAAATATGCGCACCTCCACAACTTTCGGTTGCTTCTTGAAGTCCGGATGAAGATGGTTATCGCCCTAATCACAACACTGTGTTGGCGTTGTGTCTCAAACAGAGACGCACGTCATGTCAAGGCTGCAGCACTGAGGTTTGGCGCGAAAAAGAGAAAGAATGCGGTGCAAGAAGGGGAAGAGATACGCCTATCAGCAAAGTGACCCATACTGACCTGGTTGGAATTCATTTCAAACTTCCGTACAACTTTGATGGCAACCTCTCCCATCTGACCAGTGTTATCCTTCGCTCGATAGACGTTACTGAACGCTCCATCTCCCATTTTCTCTACCAGCGTCCAACGTTCTAAGCCCGGGTATCGAGGCAACTTCCCCTTGCTTTCCCTCTCCTCTGCCACTATCCTTTCGATCGCGGATGGATCATAGTCCTGCTTTCTCTCCGTTGAGCCTCCATCGCCTATTCTCTGTTGATCGCCCACGGCCTTTGCGGCAACGCCGCCTGCCTGCGCAGCTACATTCCGATTGTCCATGTTGGCGACCGAGTAGTCTCCGCCAGGAACATGTGCTTGCGGGGGTTTATGGCCTGCAAGGATAGGGTCGCTTATCGTGTAATGGTTGGGAGGGGGTGCCTGATGACCGTTGTACCGTTGCTGCTGTGCGTGGACGGGGGACACGTTCGTGGTGGGGTCACCATGGGGTGGTGACGCGCGAGCTTGCTTCCCATGACGGATGAAGTTCTTGAGGTTTTGTATCGTACTCATGTTGCCCAGGAGCACTGACTTTAGCCGGGCACTGGAGGCGATTGATAGCAAAGGGTGGAAATTGAGTCGAGAGCAGGAGCAATGAACTCCTTCGAATTTGACTTGGCCGCTTCCCTAGTGACAGAGTGACAGAGACAGGAGGTCGAAGAGGTGAAAGTCCAAAGTTGACGAGGACGGACGCAAATAGTAGTGGTAAACAGGAAAGGTTGGAGTTGGAGGTGAAGATGAAGGCGAATCGTAGGCAAGCAAAGCATGGATACTAGTAAACGGTAGCGATTCAAGCCGACTTAACTTAACTAGATGTGAGATCGGCCGATGACGGAATTTCAGGGTCCCGCGGCTTCTATTGACTAAGCGAACGATGTCATCGATGCCTTTACGATGTGCTGTGACGTGATGACTAAAGGAAGTCAACAGCTGGTTCGTACTTGTATTTATGGAATGCTCGGCACAGCTCCCAGCCACCAGGCAATGCCATAGCCACAAGCCACAAGCCACAAGCCACAAGCCACAACGAAGAGGTATAGCATGTTATCATTTGCCAAGTGACGATTTCATTTGACATGAATCGGTGCTCCCGTCTGAACCGTACTTCGTAACACGGACTGCCTCCTGTAACTCTCTCTTTTGGCTCTCGTTCGATCGAATTATTCGCCAGCATCATTAATTATCAACTACTTACCCCTTGAGCGAGCATCAAATGTTAGACGGAGAGGGATTTCCTTTGATCGACACGGCGTTAATCCTTAGCCGTCTTTACTGACGGTAAGTAAGGAACCTAGTCGGCTCCCCACCCCATAAACTGCGACTGCGACTGCGACTGCGACTGCGACTGCGACTGCGACTGCGACTGCGACTGCGACTGCGACTGCGACTGCGACTGCGACTGCGACTGCGACTGCGACTGCGACTGCGACTGCGACTGCGATTGCCAACAACTTTGACCCCTTACCATGGAGATATCGTATTTCACCTCAAACACCCAACATAAGCCTTCACTTCTTTCAAGGTCATTTTCCAGTCCACAAGTGCAACGCGACCTACAGTAGCAACCCAGTTTCAGCTCTTTGTCGATCAGCAGTTCCGCCTGCTGTGCAGACTGGTGGCGACAGATCGATGCACTGGAGGCTCATTGCATGACCGACGATCATTTCCCTCTACCTTACTCTTCCACCTGCAACTTCTCCGCGCTTTGAGTGAATAACACATATCAGATATAATCATCAACCTTCGACAGCTCGCCAGAGGTACGACGACACCACGTTCAACTTGGGTAACAGCCGCGCTTGATTTGATAGAAATATAATCTTCAAAGCCAGCGGCAGCAACACCCAAGTTGACTATGCGAGGTCCCAAGGGCGAGAGAGATATCACAGAGGATCTCGTCGCCGTATACTGATAGGTTCCGATCTACAGTACAACCTGGGATTCTTCACTGGGATGTTTACGTGGTCATGAACCTTAGTATTCAAACGTCCGCACACAGACTAGGTAACTCTCATTCCGCCAAAGTCGAGCCCAGGTGGTCTAGCCATGCCTGGAGTCGACGTGCTTAATGTGTCAGCATCGGAGAACACACACGATCACTCCTTGCTAAAAGCCCACAAGGTCCTGCCGCGAAGACGGGATAGTTCGCCATCACTTCATCTACCAACGGCTGATTCGGCTCGTCGTGAGACTACGCCTCGCTTGCGCATATCATCAGCTGGAACATCACGGAGAGTTACTACTGTTACCCCAACGGTTGCCCGGACGGCAGTGACGAGTCCTGGCCTTACCCCCAGCTTACCACTTACACCCCCATCCAACTGCCATGAGGCTTTCCTCGGAGATTCAGACCCCCCAACTAGACGGACGAAGCGTACTTCTCAATCACCCGAAGACATTGGTGTAACTACACCGATCAATCAGCGCAGCCCTCCAACACCAGATATCACTCCCCCCAGCGTACAGTCCGATGCCACAGTCCAGCTTAGGCCTATGCTGCCAAATCCCTCCTCTCGGGCAGAGTCGTTTCGGACCGCTAGGGAATATCAATGGTCATCGGATGAGGAAGGGCTGACATCCGGGCCATCATCCCCAGTCGTCGCAAGGCAGAAATGGCTGGATGCGACCAGGCCGGCGAGGTTACGGGACATTGGACTTGGCCTAGGGTTGGAGCTTGATGAAGAAGGAGAAACTACACCTACTGCACAACAGCCCGGAAAACCCGTTGCGGCAAGTGATTTCGTAACTTTCGGTGGTGCTTGGGTTAGTGACCGCGAGGAAGAGCATGGTCTCTCAGGCCGAGACCGGAAGCTTGATCTTGCCAAGGCTGATACGATGGAGAACCCGGCAAGGCAAGAATCTACTATATCTCCGCAGGATCTATCTTCCATCGGCGCAGGGAACGACACCAGCGCAACTACACCATCCTTGACAAGAGGTCTAAGTCTAAGGGACAGGATACGGAACAACCGCCACAGCCTCGCCAGCAGCTCTACCGAAAGGTTTGCCGAACAAATCGGATGGCCACTGATGCCTGATGACGTTAGTCTTGATAACCAATTTGACGTAGACAAGCGACGCTTCTCCGCGATGTCTGGAACGTCTACAATCGTGGAAGCGCTGGTGGTGGATACACCACCGCAAAGGAGGCAAACCTTGCGTCACACGGGCAAGAATCTAGCTTTGCGGTCTTCCAGTTCGCCTATTCAACAGTCCAGTCGTGGCTCTGTAAAATCAAACGAGCAGACACCGCGGCTTGCACGTCGGAACGTGAAGCTTCCTGAGCGAGGTGATAGAAACAGTTTCGCGTCCGAAACATCTGTCAGTGCGGCTTCGAGTGCGGCAAAAGAGCGGCGGAAACGATATAGTCTCGCTTCAGAAACGTCCACCGGTACAACGTTAGAAATTGCCCGACACAGGCGGGAAAGCATTCCTGTCCTTGTTACACCCGAGCGTCGTACATCTCTATCTTCGTCCGCGGAGAGCAGTAGACGGAACTCCGCGTGTCTATCGCTCTCATCCGGTCGCAAGCAATTACAATCTAATGCGGGACGGGACGAGGCCGAAGGCTACTTCGACATCCCTCGTCAGCAAAGTCGAACCCATTCGGAGTCACAGCCATCGTCCGCCAACTCGAGGTCCGAAAGACGTAAGGGAAGAGATTTTGCGCCAATCATACCTCGCCGGAGCTCCTCCCTGTCCGCGCCCACAAGTAGGAACCCGTCGAGAGCGACTTCACTTACCTCTACGAGTTTGAAACTCCGGGATGCGGTGCACCATCAGGGCCTAAACCTATCTCAGCCTCCTTCGCAACTTCCACAACCACCAGAACGCCTGGTCGTGCATCCGGACAGAACAGGTGGAGGAGAATGGTGCTCACTGCGACCTCAAGCAGCTCTAATAACGCCCTTCTCTCAGCACTCGATCCAGTCGTCCACACCCGGCACCCTTGAAGTCAGCGAGGCAACGGCCGTCAGCATTTACCCCCACAACAATCGTTCTATACTCATAGTCCAACAGCGAGCTAGGAGAGACTCTGGGCAGCTTGCAGTGTCAGAGATTGCCCCAGAACAAATTGATGACACCCCGGAATGGATGGATGACGACCACCTGAACCATCACGCTATTGGCATGTCACGTGCTCAAGTTGACTCTCCTCTCAAGAATCCACGTGAACCTCCCAAGCCACCCGAGTTCAAGGTCATTCCCCCTACTCCTGCTGTCCTCACTCCGGTAAATGAAGTCAATCGCCAACTCGGTATGAGGCCATCAACTAGCGACGGGAGTCAAAATACGGTGGGCCCTCTATCACTGGTTAAGCGTGCGTTGAGCAATCGTCGATACTCTGAGTCGTTCGTATCTCCATTCACTCGGTCCCTTTCGAGAAAAACGACAGCGACCAACCCGCGACCGAGTGTCAGCAAGGATACAGACAGCAAGCTCCACCCTTTCTGGCGACCGCGAGGCTTCTGGGATGATTTTTCGGACAGCGATAGTGACTTTGGCAATGATGGGTTTATGATCAGTAACACGCTGGGCCTGCGACAAAGGAGTGCTGCGAGTGGTCCTATGACCCTAGCCCGTCGTCTGACCGGGCTTTCGGCTTCCCGGAGGACCGAAAGCACTGGAGTCCGGAGGAAGAAAAGCTATGGCAGCTTGCGGAACGAACATTTACAGAGAGATAAGAGTCTGCACGGCGGGCCGAATCTTGGGTTACCCATGCAGTTTACCGCATGGAAGAGTCTGCAGGACAGACTCGAGAAGAGAAAAGCAGAGAGGGAGGAGGCGCGGCGGGAAAGGCAAAGGGCGAAGTTGAGGAAGAGCATCGGCGCGATGATTGTTCAACCTGACGCTCGAGTTGCTTGAGGCACGCCTAGCTGGTCTTATCTCAAGGCCCAGGAGACTTCCATCTGTACGACTTGTGAATTTGCACCACATGATGAGAAACGAGCAAGCGATCTGGCAATTTGAGGATTTGTAAACATAGCGTGGACGGAATGGGCTGGATGATGGTTCACGGCTCTCTTATGATATGATTTCTTACTATCTATTTAATGTCTTCTCGTCTCCAGCTGGCCCTAAATCTACACATTTGATGGCTCTTGAGGAATCCAAGCTTGCAGTTGTACTCGATACTTCACCCTCCTGCAGTGACTTATGGACGATGTCTCGTCTCTTCCGTGCCTAGATTGCACAATGCCTTCGTACAATCGATCTCCAATAGTCCGGTAATGAAGCCCTACTACAGTCGCTTTTGGCGTCTGAGTACGCGATAAAGCTTGGGGGCTTCATAGGGTGGTCATGCTCACCCTTCAAACCCCTCAAGCAATCTGAAGCGCCGCAGTCTGACCTCGTACTAAGCGCGTACTCCCTACAGCTTCAGACGCTTCTTGCGCAGAGTAGCCGCTACTTCTCATTCTGCCCTAGTTTGGCTGATGGCCTTCGCCTCGGTGATTCTTCTGCTCAATACGACAGGGTCTAGGAATGGTTGTGGGGAATACTTGGAGCTGAACGAAGTGACTATAGGGCAGTCTCAGTATTCTGCAGTGGCACGTATTTGGATCGTCAAACCTTTTATATGACGAGCCATCTTGGTTTCGATGACCATGTCCCCATGTGCTGCCGATGGCTGAGAGTACGACTGTGCTGACTTTGGGAGTTTGGGCGGCAGGAGGAATCCTTTGAGTAGGGGGCGAGGGTGTCTTTGGTCCATCTTTCTCAACCAATATAGTTCTCATCCTTGAGGAGGTTACTACTCGTAAAGTCTCGATACATTGTGTCAGTCCTGATGGTCGAGGAAAAACATCGGCCCGCCCCGCCCCGCCCCGCCTCGCCAAACCAATCAACATCCCACCGCCGCCGACTTTCGGCCACAACATCAGCGATAACGGAGGTCTTAAGTTTCACGTCGTCATCGCCCATCAGCCTCCGTGATCCCCCGCGATCTCGATTCACCGGCCGTCGAGGCGCATGGAAACACCCCCGGGTGTGGTGGGCCGAGTCCAGGGCTCCAGCAGCGTGGGAGTGGGCAGTGCGATCAGTAGCCCGACGAGCGCGAGAGCTGGGGGCTTCAAGCGAAACCGATCGGTCGCTGGTCTGGACAGCTCCCCGGGAAGTGTGGAGGATGGCGAGGGCGAGGAGGGCGCTGAGGACCGGAGGAGAGCGCCGGGCGTTAAGAGGGCGTGCAATGAGTGCCGACAGCAGAAGGTGAGTCACAGCAGGCTTGCGGATAGGCATGCATGTTGGCCAATGCAGGATTTCGTTGAGGATATAGCACATGCTTAGGTTCATCTCTTTTCTAACTGACGATATGGCTTCGGTAGTTACGATGTGACGTTGTGCAGGAACCGTTCACGCTCTGCTCACGATGCCGCCGTCTGAACCTGGAATGCAAGATCGAGTCCAACTTCAAACGAATAGGGAAGCGTAGCAAGAATGCGGAGATGGAGAGGGAGATTGTTCAACTCAGACGACAGCTTGCCCATCAACAGCAATGCTCTCCCACAATTCACCACACACCCTCAATCAGTGTTCCATCACTCAAAGCTGAAAGCCCGAGCATGTACCATAGCCCCTCCGCGCACGAGCAATGTCGAGGGTCTCAAGAGGCCGTTGCGTCGCTGTTGGACCTTCGATCGGGACATGATGGGGCAGCAGCATATCTGAGAAGTACCAACGGTCAGGCTGCCATGTTCTGGAGAATCGAAGACGTTTCGTTGACGCAGGATCGCGTCCGGGAACTATTCAATCAGTATGAGAACTTGATCATAACCTTGGAACATTTCATGTTTCTGAGCTGACAGACTATCTCGCCACAGCTTCTTCACCTGCTACCACGAGTTTCTGCCAATACTTGATCCGACCAAGTCACCAGACGACTACTTCAGCATGGCCCCGCTCCTGTTCTGGACCGTAGTCTCTGTCGCAGCACGTCGGTACGAATCCGAACCTACACTTCTCACCTTTCTTTCCAATCCCTTGTCGAGGTTGGTTTGGTCTACATTGTCAGGTGTTCCGCAAAGCTACCATGTAGTAAAAGCTTTGTGCATACTCTGCACTTGGCCACTACCGGTCAGCAGCACGTCTTCGGAACCGACGTTCATGCTCAGTGGGATTATGATGCAAATCGCGATGCAGATCGGCCTGCACCGTCCCTCGTATGCGCAGGACTTTACCAAATTTCGGGTCGAGCTACGGGAGGAAGAGTTGAAAGATCGGGTCAAGACTTGGGCTGCCTGCAATCTAGTCGCCCAACGGTGTGTTCAGATTCAATCTATCAACATGAGGTGAGTATCAGGACGACGGCTGACATGAAACAAATGCACAGCGTTGCGACTGGGTACGGTCTACCTCCGGCAACAGTCTATGACTGGACACTATCCCCTCCGGCTGATGCGACCGAGGCCAAAAATCTCAGGCTTCCTGATGAGATCGAGGCCCGGTTACGGATCGAGAAATTCTGCGACAAGGTCACGAAGAGATTATACGGCAACGACCGAGATCCTGTTGGATTGGCAAGCGAGGAGCAAAGAGCAGTTATGGCTTCATTCCTTGCGAGGGATTTCGACGAGCTTGAGAGACAACTTGGGACAAATATCTCTGGTAGGTTTTCTCAATGTGCTTGGTCTGTCTGAGAGAGATTCTGATCACTACACGCAACGAATTACCTGATTCCTCCAATGTTTTTTCCAAGGCCCATGTCTCCATATGAGCATCGAGAGCTCTCATGGAGTAGTATCAAAGCTCAATGCGAAAGAGAAGTGCTGACTGTATAGCTATAAACATGATCTACCTCCGCGCAGCTGGCCTCCACCTCCGCCTATCCGCCTTCTTCGACTCGAGCCATTCCCAGCGGTACTGGGAGGATCTCCTCGGTCTCTGGAGCGCCACCACCTCCTTTCTCGAAAGCACGCTGAACGTCGAGACCTCTGCGGGCAGCGTCCTCGTCTACGTCAGCAACTACATCTTGCAGATGATCATCGCCGCCGGTTTCACGCTGTTGAAGTTACTCAACAGCTTCTTCGCCAGTCACATCGATCTGGAGTACGGCAAGAGCTTGTTCAACAGGACCATATGGGCCATCCGAACCATCAGCGTCACTCCGAACGACTTACCAAGCCGCCTTGCCGAAGTCCTCACTCAGTTGTGGAGAGGAGGCGGGGGGGGCTCTCGCGCGGACGTCAATGGGAACGGCACCGTAGACAGTTCCCTGCAGCTGAAGGTCCGCTGCCGAATGAGCGTCAGCCACGTCTTCGACGCCGTCTGGAGGTGGCGAGAAGATTATCAAGCCAAGGGCCGGGGCGATTTAGATTGTAAGCTTCCCCTTTCTCCACATCACTGCCATAGGAATGCGACACTAATGCGACATGACACGAAATTGTAGCCGCGGTAAAAAACCCAACGAACCCCGACTCGGCGGCCGAGAGCTCCGCCAGCTCGGTCATGGACACCAGTCTGGCTGCCCACGTGGGGGTGCTGGGTGGGCCCGTCACTCCGGGCCCGAGCAACAGTTTCGGCGAGTCGAATTACGAGGTCTTTGATCCGCTCAATTGGATGTTGGATGGCTTTGTCGATTTTCCGTATTCTCTCGCTGCCGTGCAGGGTTTAGAGGCGCAAGGGATGGCTTGATAGGATCGTTTTCGAGGGGCAGCTGGTTGGGTTGGTTTGGAGTTGTGTGGTGATAGCGTAGGGTTGGCGTTGGGGTCGGAAAGTCTGAGCATATAGACAATCGAGCTCGTTCATCCAGCTTGCACGACTGCTTGACTCTCCAAAATGGGCTGCAAAGACTGCAAAATGGATGATCCAATCGGGAAGACTCGGCCAGTCCCAAATGGGGTCTACTTTGTCGTATGGGTGACCCCATACACAATGGTATTGTAGGCTGTTTGTTAACCCTTTGTACGATAGATTATATGAGCCCAGCTTTACATCCAGCAAGGTTTCCTAGGATTTTTGACATTTAGAAGTCCAACATACCTAGGTTAGAGTAAGACTAACTATAATCCAGCTTGCTTGAGCTGCGCATCACCACCCTTTATACTGGTATCATCTTAGCCGGTGTCTGGCTCAGACGAAGAGCTAGTTTTATAGAGGGATCATCGCGCTCCATCCGCTTACTTACTCTTTGTTCTTCTTGGTCAAATCTGCCCTCATCATCCGAGTTAATTTGCTCCGGTGGTGTTTTCTCTCGGCGTCGCTTTCGAGTCCCAGGTTCCAATGTATCTGACAAACATTCTTTTTGCGCAACCCTCCTTGCATTTGCCTCGCACTCTGAGAGAGAATGACACAATGTCGCAGAAGAGATGACGACACGTTCCCGCAAAGCCCCATACCTTTGAAGCACGGCAATGGGAGCAAAGTCCTGGAGTTGGAGTTCTAAATTTCCCTCTGGGACCACATTCCCCTCATCGTCGCGGAACATCTGCCTGACATCAGGAGGATCTTAGTGTGATTGCATAATGAGCTCACCTGATCCGTTACCACTTGTGCTGCCGCCATCTCTTTTCCTCCGTTGTGGTCCATCGTGTACTGGGGCCGCCACACGGATATGGTGGCCTTCTTCGTCCCCCTGTATTCGATATCGAGCCCGACAACGACGCGAATATTCCCATTCGATGCAAGGATGTATGCGTCTGCTAAGCGGGGCAGATCCTTTCTTTTCTGCGAGTACGACACCTCGACGACAAGCCCCGGATATTGTGCGTCCGAGTGATCGAACGATGAATCGGGCTCATGTCTGTTGGGAGCAGTCTCCCCATCTTCATCCTCGTCTGCATGAAAAGTAAGTCGTGACGAACGCGCATCATGAACACCCCTCGCGAAGTCCGCAGCTGGATCGCTGCCACCGGCGATCGTGCGGAGCCGGCGAACTATCTCCTCAGCAACCCTCGCGATGAAAGTCTCGTGTAGTCTGGTGGGCATGCGAAGCACGAACCGTCCACTCCGCGCCCAGTAATCGTACCTGTAATGGTCAGTGACCTGTACCTTGAAGCCCATTACCAGTAATCGCTGGACCTACCGAGCTTTGTCGTTCACGTAGGCCCAGAGCGCTTTGTCGGCCCGGAGCAGCTGCCTGATTTCTTCGAACTCTCCTGGTCGCAATCGAAAGGTACACCAGGGCTGTTCCGGGACGGCGAGACCGTCCTTACGACGTCGGAGAAGCGCAACGGCGCTCAACACCCGAGCCGATAGTTTGGACTCGGTCGGCGGAGGGGTTGGCGGGGCGTTCACAAAGCTTTCAGGGGGCGTGGTCAGCAAGGGCTCCGTCTTACGAATCTGGTTCATTCCGGCTGAATCGTTGAATAGAGAGTACAGATGTGCAGAGTCGTGATGGCGGATGTCGATTTATGGTGCAGGTGTGTTTAGAGGCAGAAAGAAGGTTACATTGTACTACAGCTATTCTTAGAATGTTGGCTCCAAGGGGCGCATAGCAAGAATTTGTAGAAAATAAACAGTAAAATCTGTCTAAATTATCTCTTCTCTAATCATCATTCACAAAATTGATCTCACTGTCTTTCTCAACATCATCATCATCATCATCACTATGACAAAACAAAAGATTCTTACAAAGACTTCTTCTGTAAAGAAGAAGTCTTCTGTAACACAAAAATCAGTGTTTATATCAGTATTTACATCAGTCTGTTCACTGAATCTTAATAACAATCTTATTAAGATTTTTAATCTCAATGTTGTTATCAACAAAGATTCAATATCATTCATACAATATACTGTGTTTCACACAGTATATCTGAACAGAAAATTGATGAATGAGAATTTAAATGTCTTTGAATTGAATGAAAAAGAAAAAAGCTTTATATAAAGAATTTAAGATCTTAAGCAGTCAGTAGTGATCAAGAAATACTGTAATGAAAGAAAATACTTTTATTATAGATATTAAATAAGAATTAAGATTAACTGTTTAGCTGTAAAGAAGAATGTTGTAATCATTGTGATTTTTAAAGATATAAATAATTAATAGAAAGTGAAGAATTTTGTTAAATTGTGAAACAGTAATAAGAAAAAAGAAATAATAGTTATTATAAGAATTGACTGAGATAGAAAGGCAGCAGAGAATATTATTATAATAAGTAAGAAGTCAATAAAGAAAAAAGTTGTGAAAAAGAAAAATAAATTTAAGCATTAAATATAAATTTATCTTCTTTCTTTATTGATTTTTAATGTTTTTGCTAATAAATATCAGAGAACAGCTACTGTGATATATAAGAAGAATGTAGATCAATGTATAAAGACTTTGAAGAATGTTGATTATACATTAAATGTTATTGTTATTTATTATTAATGTAATGATAAAATATATCTCAATTATAATCATTATTATTTCTTTTATAACAACATTTATAAGATTCTTAACTCTGCAGCTATTTAAATGTGAACAAAGACTGTTAATAAGAGTGAAGTAACAATTTATACATTACTCATCAACATAAAGATTATGTTAGCTAATCAGTTAAAAAAAGAAAATCTTATTATTAATTATATTATCTTTTCTCTTTCTCATGTCATCAATACTCACAATATCTTCATCATCTCATCTCATTCAAATTTACACTTTCTCATCAGCATCAGCATCAGCACCAGAAACTTTTATCTTTATAATTTCTTTCAGTAATATTAAGACTATACTAGAACTGCTAACTTTACTAATTACAGCATTACAGCATTTTTCTTTTTTTTTATAGTCTTTATAGTCTTTACAATCTTCACATTATGTTTTATATATTTCAGCTCAATATTTTTCTTCTTTATTTTCTTCTTAATTGCTTTCTCTGCAGTTTATATTTTTATTATCTTCTTCATTATCTTCATTATCTTCACTGTCTTCATCATCTTCATTACAGACTTTATAATCTTTATAAAAGACATATTTCATCATATCTTCATTAACACTGTCTGCAATATCATTTATCAACAGTTTACTTAACTTAAGCATCAATTCTAAAACATAACTGCAGAACTTCTTCACTTAATTTAAATGAAAATACTTTATTTTAAAGATATAATTGATGAATTATTGTGATATTCTTTTAAAAGAAATGTATAATTTACAGAATATACAGCTAATCATTAAGTAAACATAAAGAGAGCTGAGCATTTCAGTTAATTTTAAATGATGATTAAAGAAAGTCTTACATTCATATTAGAAGAAAAAAAGATATATAATAATTACAGAAATTTATTTTATAGAGATTTATAATTTTAAGAAGAAGTAAAAAGCATTGTAAATGTTAAAGATAATGAGAAATGATAGTTAATTCATTATAATAATATATTTATATACAATTAATAAAGCTATTTCAAAAATATCTCTCTGAATTGTCTCTCATCTTATACTTTTATACAATCATATAAATAAATGCTGAAAACTCATTTTTAAATTTCTTCATCAATGTCTTATATTTTTGCATTCATGCCTTTAGCTCACTAAACAACTTCTTGATAGAATTGTAATTTGATAAATAGAAAGAAAGAAATGCAAGAATGACACTGATTTTATAATATATAACTGTAAGTTTCTGTTATTAAGATTAGCAATAGTAATAGCAAAAATACTTATATTAATATGATGACTTATCTCTGAACAATGTATTTCACAATTATTTATGCATAGAACACTGCATAACTCTGAAAATTGCTTATATAAAAATAAGATTTTCTTTTAAATAAAAATATTAAATATTTTTTTGTTCATTTTCTTCTCATAAATCTCTTAAGCAATATAGCTGTCAATTATATATGCTGAAAGAATGCTGTAATACTTTTCTTTTTAAAAGAACTTTTTCATAACTGCTTACTTCTTCATAACAGCTCAGTCAAACTTTCTGTCTATAGTACAGAGATTGACAACATTTTTATTGATAAAGATTAATTAATTAGCATGTCAGCTATTTAGCTGCATCATTTAGTTATTATAGATCTTTTAAAAATATTTAATGACTTATTTTTAACATTAAAAATCATCTTTTTAATGACAGTAACAGTAACAAAAAAATGCTTATTTATTTTCTTGATTAATTAACTCATTTAATGATAAGACTGACAGTATTAATGCTGATTTAAATCTTATATTTATATTAAATATATCTTTACATTTCATTTAAATATACTGTAAATCAATTCTTAAGAAAATTGAGTACTTTCTATATTAATTGTTAATAAATTAAATCTCTTTTTCTAGATTGAGATCTATCTCTGTTATAGTAACTATAAATAGTCTTGATGCTCTTAATTTAAATAATTTAAATACAATAACTGATTCTCAATTTTATAAATTTCTTCACATTTTCTCAATATACTTTCAACTATATTCTGTGATCTTCATTATAATCTTGAATGACATTTCACACTTTAAATTCATTTATATATTGCTTTTGATGTTGTAATCAAGACTATAAGGATGTCTCATAGTGACAGTGATGATGATGTTGAGAAAGACAGTAAGATTGATTTTGTGAATGATGATTAGAAAGAAGAAAATTTAGATAGATTTTATTGTTTATTTTCTACAAATTCTCACTATGTGCCCCTTGAAGCCAACATTCTAAGAATAGCTGTAGAAAGGGTTGGGTTAACCTGCACCCGACTCTAGGCTCCGAAAAGTGCACCCGACCCGAACCCGACCCTAACCTGACCTGGACCCTCGCGATCTAACTATAGGCAACCTGCGGACCCAACCTAAGCCAACAAAGGCCAGAAAGTAGGCAAGCATTGTCGACCCAACGCCAATGAATATGCTCAAGCAAGCTGCTCAATGTCTTGAAGAATTCAAAAAGTTGGCACTTTTCACTCCTTGCGCTCTTGTGTCTGAGTCGACCACATCATCGAGAGCCATCGAAACAGCTCTCAATCTCCCGCCTTCCAAGAGCATAACCTCTGCAGACCTCAGCATGCCGTCCACCGTCCTCCCTCAGCTCTCCCAAGCACACCACCAAACTATCCCGTTCCCGACGCGCAATGCATCGCAAAATCTCCCGACTGGCTTCCGACAACAGACTGTCCGATTCCGCAACGGCCTCGTGCAACTGCACAAACGCCCACGTCAACCCAAAAAGCAGGTTCCCAAACTCCATCGGCCTCATCGCAAGCCTCAGTATCATCTCGGCAAAAGCCTCATCCCTCCCCTCCATCACCTCCCTCAAGTCCCGAGGGTCCTTCTTGCCCCCCATCCTCCGCGCCATCTCCAGCCCCAGTTCGACGAGCCCGACGGCGTCCGTGCGGTGCACCTCGTCCATGCCTGCGACGCCGGGGCCCTCGAGCTCGAAGCCGTACTGGGCGCGCAGGAGGCGCACGATGGCGGAGCCGGTGGGGTTGGCAACTTTGGCGGGGATGTTGACGAAGGATTCGAGGAGGGCGGGGTGGGCGAACCAGAGAGGGAGGAAGGCGGCAGGGTTAGGGGTTGTTGTGCCGAGGGTGAGGGGGGGGAGGTGGAGGAGGGAGGAATGCGAGGGTTGCCGGGCGAGGAGGTCGGGATGGAGCCGGTCGAGGATGTCGTGAGGATGGTCGTGGTGCGAGAGGACCGGGTAGTCGCGGAAGATATCCTGCTTGCGGTCGAGACGCTGCGAGGCGCTGATGGCTTGACGGCCGGTGAAGGTCCAGTATGCGTCGGAATCGACCGGAGCGTCTCCTAGGGAGTCGATCCACATCTTGACGACCTCGACTTCGGCTTGGGTGAAGGAGCCGAACATCTTACCCTCCCAGATCAGTTCCCGGATGAGCCTGCTCTTCCCGCTATCCCCCTTGACGACCCAAGGTCTGCAATTGCTCAAGTCGTGGAGGAAATCTGTCTGCCGCTGCTCTTTCTGGAAGGCGACTGGCTCCAACCATTCTACCAACGTATGTCGTCCGATTCTCAGTCTACTATTGCAGTGGATTTTGTGCGCGACGGCTGCTTTGGCCTTGAAAACGTCGATGACGGCAGATTCGGCGGCAGAGCGAGGAATGGAGGGTGGAGTGGCTTTCTTCATCGTCTGAGTCTCCGGCGTTGTGGGTAGACCTTCCGCGAGGAGGAATCCAGCCTGCACCCGCTTCCACGCCTGCTCCGCCGCTTCATCTCCGGCTGTCTGCCGCATGTGCTCAATATATCCGATCGCTGCCTCCATCGCCATCGCCGAGTGGCCGGACGCTGCATTGTCGATCGAGATGTGGAGCACGAAATAGTACGCATTGAGCTTCAGCTCCTCCAACTCTTTGACGGTCTTCATGAGGTGTAGAGGGAGGCCCTCGTACGCCATGTTGAACCCAAGACTTTCCGGGAGGAAGTCATGGGGGAACAAGGAGATGAGCAATTGTGCTATGGCCGCTTTCCAAACGCGGAGCTCGTTTAGCTCGTGACGGGGATGAATGAAATCGGCCGTGTCTCCTTCTGGGATATCGGCGCCTATGTCACGCATCAAGTCGCGGTATACTCGAACATGATTTTTGGTGAGGTCCCCGTCACCCAGCTCTTCCGACATGACTTGCCATGCATTCTTGGTGACATGGCGCAAAGCGAAGGGTGTGGTAACCTTGTTGATGTGGCCCAACCAGGCGCCGTCCACGTACTTCACCGGAGCTGCTTGTTTCAACCACCATGTCGCTTCCTCCCTATCGCCGAACATCTCTCGGGGCGATCCAGCCTTTCTCCGCGCCACGTATGCCTCCCATTGCTCGGTTGTACTGCTGTTCTCGCTCTGCATGAACGCTCTCAAACGATCGGGCGTATATTTGGAGATGGATAGGATGCCGTCATGGGGCTGCTTCAACGCATCCGACATCGTTTCCGAGAGCAACGAGATGAGTAGATCCCAGCAGCGGGGGAAAACATCCGGATATTCCTCAAGGTTCTGCAGCTTGTGGTACATCTCCTTGTGCAGCTGCATCGTTTCCAATTGAGCGATGCTGTGACCAGATACCGGTCCACGCTCGGGTAGGGCATCTTTTCCATCTGGTACTGCTTGGGCTTTAGGGCTCGATGGTGATTCGACATCTCTCCGCCGGGCTGTACTCCTGGCTAAGAGTTTGACTACGACCTCATAAGCCTTTACAGCTATCAAGGCGAGGACGAAGAGGAAAGCTGTCTGTGGTATTAAGGACATGTTGACGTTCCAAGTAGTAGAGTCCGCAACCTAGCCATAGGAGGTCTTCGTGACAGACTATATGTATTCCAGCTCTGATTGATGGCGACATCTGTTCAATACTAAGTCCGTTGATGAGGTAATTAACCTAATCAAGCTTCTTCGGACGTCATCATCAGGCCAGGCATGGAGGAGCAGGGTAACGACCTTAGGTAAGACTTCACAATCGAGATCTGGGCCACCGCTACCTTAGTATTTGCTTGTACTTCGTACCTATACTAGAGAACTTTTGCAAAGTGTAAATTTTTATTTGCACTTCTGACATAGGTTTAGCTCAGATTCAAAGTGTTAGTCATTTACACAAAGTGAAAATGGCTAACACTTCAACCCTTGTTTTGCCTGCAGTTTATACTTTTTACACTTCATTTACAGTTGATGGACCCTGAACTGATTACTTTTGGAAGATAATTACATGCTAGTATTGTAAATTCTGAAGTGCAAAAAATTATTTGCACTTTGCAAAAGTTCTCTACTGCACCTCAGAAAAGTCAAAGTTTACCTTAGTGCATTACCTAATCATCTGGGCCTTAGGTACCTTACCTAGTGTAATTAGTGTAGACTAACCGGATTAGACCTTAGTCAATGTATTTGGCTCCTCATTTGTCACCAAGGTCCTTACAATTTGTCAAAACGTCATGCCTCGTTCCGTTACCTTAGTGGTTCGGAGCCCTACGGAGGTTTCGGGAACATGCGGAGTTTGCTAGGGCAAACAGTTTGCTACGGATAAAAGTTTTTCCTTTCGCCGATTGGAGGCCTTCTTATAGGGCCACATTTCCATAGAGTAGCTAGACACTTATGATTACACGTTCATTCCACTAGCCACTCCTCCTATGTTTGACACAATTCATGATGAAGTAGAACTGAATCTCTAAAATTCTAGAATTCGCGATGATATGTGCGGATTAGCCGAGAGGCTTAGTCAGAGTAGGGCCTGAACCCCATGTGGCTCTGATATTCGTGACAATTGCCCACAACATCAGAAAAAGATGCCCGTCATGCCATTCTATATGTTGAATGTACCTCTTAGAAGCAGCTCTGAAGGCCGTGATATTACCCTCAGCAGATTCTGATGTGCCAAGCGTTAATGCTTAACATGTGATTGGCCTACTTAAGATACCTGGTACCTGTCGTGTCAACACCTCACCCTGTACATGACCCCGTGATACCCCACACCGGTACCTTACAGCCGGACCCAATGGCTGTCAAGCGGTCCCTCGGCAGGCCACACTACACCTGAGCTTGTCTGCATTGAGATCGTTGCAAACGGAATCCCAGCAGATGCGGCCATCATGATTTCGATATCGATGGCGTCAGGAGACCGGAGTTCGCTCCGCCTCCCGTCGAAGCGTCAACTTACCTACCTTATGACGTGTACATACAGTACCTTACCACTGGACCCCTTCCCGCCCTATCGTGATACCTAGGAGATCCCATGGCTATTTCGAGCTCCGAAGAAACCGCCTTTTCATCTTTGACAGCGTTCCTTGTACAACATGACTATACCTTCATTTGCCCGACTCCCGAGTCGCAGGCAAGGGTGGTGCGGAAAAGGCTGAGCAAAGCCGCAACCTCTCGCAGCACAACCCTCGAGGACTTCTTTGGCTGGAGCCTCCCAGCAGACAAGTATGCCTTCTGCCGAGTGGACATTGACCGACTGGAACTGATCGTGCCGAAGGAGTACGCTCAGCAAGCTGCTGTCCTCAGAGCTCCTCGATCAATTGTGTCGAGCGACCATCATCACCGCTAATCAGGATGGCACATACAAAGCGAAATTCCGACTCTCTAACTTCTACCTACCCCACATAAACGGCACCAGCGTCCAACATGAAAGGCCCCTCTACTACGTCCATTCACCCTTCCCGACGACGGACGGCGATGCGGTCTTCTTCGGTCCTGACACCTACTTCTTCCTCGACTTCCTGCGACAATCTCAGCATCTCACACGTGCCAAGCCACCACGCACAACCGTCGACGTCTGCTGCGGGTCCGGCGCTGGCGCGATTGAGATGTCGCACGTCTACAAAGGAAGCAAAGTCATCGGATTGGATCTGAACCTGAGAGCACTTGAGCTGGGACGTGTCAACGCGAAGCTGGCGGACTGTGCGATCGAGTTCGTCGAGTCGGACTTGTATGCTGCGATCGGGGACCGGGACGACATCGATCTCATCGTGAGCAACCCGCCCTACATCGCATCTTCCTCCGACGGAGAGGTGCCGGTCTATGCGGCTGGTGGTGCACAACAGGGACTTGCTCTGCCACTTCGTCTCGTCGAGGAGGGCCTGAAGGTGCTGGTCGACGGTGGATTACTCATGATCTATACCGGCGTCCCAATAACGATTCGAGAACCTGGTCGTGATCCGTTCCTTCAAAGGTTACAACAATCGAAGGGGGCGGAGCTGGTGGAGTACAGGATCATTCATCCCGACATGTGGGCGGAGGAGGTGGGAATCGGTGCATATGCAGATGTCGGGAGGATCCAGGTCGTTGGTGCTGTGATGCGGAAACGAAAGAGCAAAGAAATCAACGGTTTGTAGAAGTTCTGCTGTTTCGAGGGAGCGTCAATCAACTCATCAGCCTTCCCATCTCCAGTAGTCCTTGAAGCGGTCCAGCAATAAAAATAAGTAAGCGGACGCCCACTTGATGTTCCAGCCTGAGATCGCATTTTCTTGACGGATATGAACCTGAATGTAAACAGTGCACACCCGACGGACCTTCACGTGCCAAGTCCATCTCCGTCGTAGATTCTTCGTAGAATCGGTCATGATATATTCACCTAAGCCACAGATCCACCAAGGCTACTGTAAACGCTATCGCCAGAAGCACTCCGCTCAAAAGTACAGTACCTTGTACAATACCCAAGCTTACCTAATCACATCAAGCAAACGCAAAACCCACCGCATAGACAGCCCTACACTCTCTCTCTCCCTCTGATAACAAAAGATTCTTGTATCTTACCTTATCTATCCCTACCTCCAACACCCCCAACGATAACCAACACGCGATCCCATCCACCACCACCACCTTCGTCAAGAACCCTCCCTACACGACACAACACACTCGCTCAAAATAAAAAATGGCCCAAGGCCCCGCGAAGAAACCCACCACCACCACCTCCAAACCCCGCACCAAGTCCCACTCCCAACAACAAGCAAAGAAAGGCTCCCGCACCATCGCGCCGAAAAAGACATCGCTCGTCAAGGCGGGAAAAATCACCAAGGTATACTCTTCTCCCTCTCCCCTCCACTGCCCTCCTTCTCCTTCCCCCCCCCTGTCTTCCAGTGGCGCGGCGCGTATGCGCGTCGGTACGGTGTGCTGCTGGCGGAGAGGAGAGGAGAGTGTTTCGGATATATACAGGGTAGCGGCTGATGTGGGGGGGTTTGGTCGGGGGGATAGAAATACTCGGGAGGGTTGACGGCGAAGACGGAAGGGAAGTTGGCGGCGCGGGTGGGGTATTTGGAGTTGGTGGGGGGTGCGAAGAGGGGGAAGGGGGCGAAGAAGGGGCAGGAAAAGAAAAAGGGGGAGAGGGGTGACAATGGTGGGAAAGGGGCGGGGACGAAAGGCTAGGATGGCGAGTTCGTTCTCCTGGGCTGCCTGAGGTGGGGAGTTTGGAGTCTACATGGACGAAGGAGGTGGTGGGTTTGAGCGGAGCATTGCTTGGAATGTTGAGATCGTCACGATAGTGCGGGCATGGGGAGGGAAGGACCGGGTTTGGAATCTCGGTTGGGTGGGAGGATCTTCGGTTTTGTCACGCTGGATCGATTCCGCCTAACCGCCGGCGCCGTGGTAGAACTAAAGACCTCCTGACACGATTTTCACAGTGCAGCGGAGAACACCCCACCCAGTCTGAAACAGTGCGAGCACCGCAATACTTTCCGGAGAATGCAAGGAGCCGCTCAGATCGCTCGCGCCGCTTCCCCTCCCCCAGATTCGACGACATGTGCCGGCGCTTTACCTCGCCCGATGCCTCCTTCGCCCACGCCCATCCTTCTCGCGACGTATCGCTGAGCGACGACGCCGACAGACAGGGTAATAACTTCTTCGATCCACTCGGCCACCCATTCTCGAGGGTCGACGCCGCCGGTGCTGATGATATCGGCGATTTCCTCCGGTAACGGTGCTTCGCTTGAATCCGACGTCGGGGCAGGGGCGTTGAGCCAGTCGACCCATTTCTGCGGCAGGGTCTGCGAGATGGTTTGGAAGGTGATGCCGTGGATCGGATCGTACAGGTAGACGGCGAAAGAGACGAGCTCGTCGGACTTTTCTATTACATCTGCGGCGTCGTCGTCATTCTGCGCCTGTGAAGGGTCTCCGGATGAACTCCATGGGGAGGTCTGGCTTATGGCTTGGATGGCTAGGAATATGTCGCTACTTCGGACAGGATTGCTCTCACTCAGAACTGCCGTCGCTTGCTTCGCGGCTTCCTCGACGCCTCCGCGAGGGGCAAAGTAGTCGTTCGCATATGATTTGGCGCTAACTTTGACCAGCTTCGTGCCCTCCACAAGACCTTTGACCGCGCCAAGGTTTCTGGTTTCTGTTGGCTGGCGCCACCATGGACCGTCACTCCATACACTGCCGATTGACCCTGTGAACCCAACATCTGAGCCGCGTCGACGGGAAGACTCCTGCCCGCGTTGAATGACCATGAGGTCACCGCCCTCTACTTGGGCCATGACGCGAGAAAAGGTTTGATAGATCAGTGGATCAAGGGACGGGTAGCCGACAAAGTCATGCGTTATGTGAATCTGGAGGCGCTCATGAGATGATATCGGTGGGGCCAAGGTGTGAAGAATGTTGGTGAAAGTAGGAAGTGCGCGTGATCGTATCTCACCACCTAGACAATTGTCAACCACCCAGCTCCTCAAGTCTCATTGTGGGTGTAACCTACCCAAACCCCGCAAGGCGCCAACATTTCCCTTCACCTGCTCCGCCCATCTCTGCGCCTCCTCGTTATTCTGAATCTCCTTGACCGCCGCTTCTGCCTGCTTCACAGCAGCACTGGCCGTAGCGAAGATACCGCCCCACCAGCCCCCTCCACTTGACTGCGCTTGCTTTTCGCTCGTCGATGCAGACGCTTCATTCCTCTCCGGTTCGGGCTCCGGTTCTGCTTCGGTCGCCGGCGTGAAGCTTTTGTGAAACGATCTCGCGCTCTCGTTCGATTTCCTGAGCAAAGTCTGCTGCTCCGGTGCCTTATCTTCGCTTGACCGAGCGGAGCTCGTCGGGGGTGTGGCCGCACTGTTCCCCTTCGACAATCGCGATGCGGGAATGTTTGTAGAAGACGCCAGCCGAGGTGTATGTGGTCTACTTGCCGGCCGTTCGACTGCTAGATTGTTCAATTCAGCCAGCAAGTCTTCTTCCTGCTGTCCTGCAGCTGAGCTTGGAGCGTTGGCATCGGAAGGTTTGGAAGCTTTCGAGTCGTTGCTGTTGTCTTCAGCAATGTCGTCGAATTGCGCAAGGAGCTCTTCATCAGTAGGCGCAACTTTGGGTTTTTTACCCGACATTCTCGGATGGTTTCTGTTGTGGTCCACCCAGTCTGATTATCGAATGCTTGTTGATGTTGTTGACAGCTCCGTGCCTTGGCTCACGTCCGGGGTACTACTGTAGAGCAGAATGCGGGACTGCTTAGTAATATATATGGATTATGTAAGCGATATATGGAAGATGTTAGGTAAGCCTAGAATAGCCGTACGGGTGTGGCTTCCTTATCGATCACTGCCGGAAGCCCTGATGGAGAACGCGGTGTTCTGGCTCCAGTGAAATCGCAAGCCAAGGAAGAAACGCTACTGAGTTGATATCAAGTCTTTGTTGAAATGAAGGAATGAAGTGACTTGATTTATTTGACTGTGTGGGAAGGCGACTATATGTGTGCTCGCTTAAGATCTATGCCACGTGACAGATATGCGAAGTGCCCTATATCTAACAGTCTTCACGACAAATGGTATAAAGCTTCTCTTAAGGATCGATCATCTGTAATAGATCATCTCCGCTCGACTCCTTCGGAACTATATGTACTTCCACTCCCTTACCGAACAACACTCAACTGCTATACATCCCAGTCGGTGCTCCCTACCCTATTGATGGGGTAGTTCATTGACCGACGGTGACACTACTATGTGTGGATGTGCAGAAACCCTTTGCTTGTACAAGTAAGGCTTCGCAAGTCGAAGAAATCCTGTGCATTTTAGCTTTTTGCAGGCCAAGATTGGTTCGCGATTTCGCCCTAATGCGACCAACGCCTGAACCTCCTATAAGGCCACTCGGTCATGCCATATGCAGCCGATGCGGACCGAAGCCATCTCTGTGACGTTCTGCTCGGGTTCACCAAGGTGATCGACCAAGTGTCGAGGAAGATTATGTCACACTCTCAACAACATCTCACCTACAACTCTCATGTAGCGACTGATATTATGAGATCACTATAGTACATTGGCCGTGTGAAAACCGCAGCTCATGTCCAACCATCAAACCAGTCCCAACTTTGGGGTATAAGGCAAAACGAGAGACTATATCGGCGTCTATCTGGCAATCCCTCCTGGTGTATGCTTCTCCGGTCAACGAAGGTCCTATATGCAAACCAGGATGCAAGAAGAGTCTAGCGATGGTGGTCCGGCACCTATATCATGTGCTCGTGACGTCGTTAATCGTGATTGTCGTACAGATCCGTAACGGCTCAACTTTCAAAATGATCGTGTCCACTCAATAGCCACATTGATTCGGGTCTTGGACGTTGTTAGCGACGTGACGAAGTATGAGATCTGGGCAAAGCTTACATTGTCTGCTCGTCAACGGCTGAGGGAAGAGTCCGTTGGCGAGAAGGTCCTTCATGTGCCATTCCGGTGCGCTCTCCGTCTTCCAGGTCCAAAAGATCCAACCGGTCCTCCTTTCATAAGCGTCCAACTGGGCCTCGATGAAATGGCGGAGATTGTACTTGTCGTCGGCTGACAAGCCTGCCACGGTGCCGGTGTACTTGCCGTCGCAGCTACCAACATACGAGCTGCCGCCCAAGGTACCATCGTATCTAGCACCCTTGCCGAGGCCGTTCAACCATTTGGCACAGTCCGTCTGAGCCCCAGTCCATTCGCCGACAACGGTCCACTTGTCGCAGTATGCGAGCTTGTTGGCACCAAAGGCACAGGCGGAGGAGACGTGCTGGGATGGGCTTTGCGAGACTTGACCCTGGTCGAAGATCTGATACTGATGTGTGTCGAGCATGACGTGGTTGACTCCGGACTGCTGATTCATGAAGCCGTTCCAAAAGTTCACGACATCTTGGAAGGCGTCATGGATCACCACGGCCGTGTCACCGTTGCTGTCGCGAATGGTTCCCCAACCATCGTAGTAGAATTTCTTGAGAGCACCGAGGTTCAAGGAAAAGCCGAAAGGCTCGTTAAGAAGCTCGATGGCGGTGACCACGTCGGTGTTGGACGCGTAACGTTGGGCAAGACCACGGATGGCGTTGAGAGTCTGGGTGACGGTGTCCCCTTGCTGCCAGCCGATCGGACCGTAACGGCCACTATTGTCAAACCCGTTTTGTGAGCCCGGCGCTAGAGAGCAAGGTCAGCTTGACGTCAGCAAAGATGAAGGGTATCTGGAGACGAACCTCCATGCAGGTCGATCATCACTTTCAACCCTGCGCTCCTCGCCCACTGGATGGCTTGGTCTAGTACCGGAAGCTGACCTTGAACGTAAGGATCCCCAGGAAGAGGGTTGATGGCCCAGTATCCGATAGGAATGCGAACATGGTTCAAGCCAGCAGCTGCAATCTGGTTGAAGTCGTCTTGAGTGATCCAAGTGTTCCAGTGTGTGTTGAGACGAGAAGAAGCTTCGGCCTTGCCAAGGGTCTGAGTGTACGTGTACTCGTCCACCACGGTCCGACTCGAAGACCATTCTTGAAAGATAGATGGGGTGATCCATGGCTCAAGCACGAACCAACCACCGAGGTTGACACCGCGGACTTTGTTGTTGTTGTAGTCGAATGTGAGCTCCCGGCTACCGAGGTGACTGGATTGGAGTTGTCAGCGGAGGACCACACATACGGGATCCAGTGTATGTAAGTACACTTACAAAGTCGGGGCACCTTCAGACCGTATGGTCAGTAGCGCAAGGGTGCAGATGACCTGGCGCAAGACGCTCTGGACGATCATGATGGACGATACTGCAGCAGACAGGCTTTCCAAAAGAATATCAAGGTGCTTTCCGTGTATATTTTCAGGATAGCATGCACGAGCCAAGCCCGATAGGAATGTTATGAGATTGCTGGCATGCTAGGGCGGACCGAATTGCAAGGACCGCTTGATGCAAACAAAGAGATTTCCGTATCCCTTGGGCGGGAAGACAATGAGAATAAGTAGACGCCGGGATTGAGGGGATGACCCAGGAGGGTGACCCCGCTGCCCTTCTTCCATCGTGATGGATTTGCGCGAATTCACCTCAAGGTGGTATTGGTGCGTGACATACAGGCATACCCACTTGGGCTTCACCACACCGCTCGAAGTTGGGATGAATAAGGTACTCGTACCAAGGATCGTGGTCCGGGGCCGCCCGAAACAGCTAGCATACCCGGGACCTTACTGAATTGGACTACTTTAAGGTACCTCGTAATGCCTTGATATTACGTCAGGGTCAATAATAGTAATGTATGTCGAATCACACACCTTGAACCGTGTAAAATACGGCAGCGGAGTCACGGGGTCAACCTGAAAGCGATTTTGCATCTCAAACAGACGTCAGAGGTCCATCTTTCCGATTTGTTTGGTGCCCTAAGCTGTGTTGTGGGGAAACCCTGAAGATCCGCATCTGTCGGGTCACCCCGTCATCTGCCCCACCAAAGCATTTTCGTCGGCTTGATCGATCTGATCCATGGTCGTGCATATCATCTGCACTTGAGTGCCTTAAGATAATCACGTCGCATGATAATATCACTGAGGACGTGGTCAAAATGCTCTGGGTCTACTATGATAATAACAACGTCGATGTGGATACATTACAACACTGAACACTGGACTTACAGCTTGTCTGATGATAGATCTGTGAAGGAAGTCAGGGTGGCCCAACTGCCTACCTAGATAAGGTCGGTTGATGATCCTCTCGCTGACTGAGGTGACCAATCATTGTGCTTACAGCTTGGTCAAGAATGCCAGCACGTGTTCACTAACCATCAGGAGGTGAGGTTGAGAAATGATTCATATCATTGGATGAATACAGTTAAGGATACCTGATACCTTACCCAAAGCAATAGCAATGCCGTCATACAGAGACGACGGACGAGAAAGCCTCCGGTGGATGGAAAGCCACGATATCACACCAGGTATTATCGTGGGTGGCCGGACGGGACGGTGAAGCCCCACGGCTATCGGCGGGAAGGAGAGACTCTGTCGATCCAGGCACGCTTGAGGCTTCCATCACTGGACTGACTCTCTCGTCAATGGTGCGGTGAGCAGTGATGCTGACTGTGCTGTCACGCGGGTACCGTATGCTATGCACTCCTCAGGATAAATACCTAAGTCAAGTAAGGTAAGGTAGCGAAATATCAAATATGTGGGATGAGAAGAGGGGCCGAAGCTCACTGTTTGGTCAGGATTGCTGGACCCTTGATCCTGAGATAGAGATATGGACTGGTGAGCATACCTTACCTGGTCAAAAGGCAGTGGGGTACCAGATGTTGACAAGCTTTCGTTATAAGGTTTCTCACGTGATACAACTTGCCTACCTCGGCTCATCTTTCTACTGTACCTTACCCTGGTACGTCCTCCAACTGAACCCTGGCAGACTCTCACTCGAGGCCTGTCAACAAACTCCTTTCACAGAAGCTTTCCTCAGAAGCAAGGTCGATCAGCACTCTCCTTCTTCGAGGCTAGATGGCGCTCACTCTGTATTTCGCTTCTTCGCATCTGCTTTGGAAGTACTTGCATAGATCCCTCTATCCGGACCGGAATAGCTAGTCCGATAGCTACTCTGCTTGTACCAACCATATTAAATATTAGGGAGGTTTTGCCACAAAAACAAGTCCTCAGACAAGTCATCTGGGTGGCTGCCCATTGTAGTTAGTAGCTGAGCTAGACTATAAATCAATTACATCAATAATTAATCATAAGTATTGTCACAGCATGCAGAAGTGACGAAGGTTTGTCTAAATTATCTATCTAACTATATCGGTAAGACCCTAACCTGATATGTGACTTGATCCTCGGTTACAACTGTTGTAAGCGAGGATCAAGTCCTACTCCCTGTGACTGCCCGAAACGGTTGCCTCTAGCCCGATTAAGGACTTGTCTGAGGACTTGTTTTTGTGGCAAAACCTCCCTATTATTGACCCCGCTCACCCCTCTCGGCCTCTCAGGCAAGGACACGAACATGTCTCTATGTGTGTTGATTAGTCGTTCCTTTGCTGTTGAGCCGCGGATGTTGAAGGCACCGCTCCAAGAACATAATCTGCGGTGCTCAGCTTCCTCCCCGCCGAGGTTTCGTGGACATTGTTTCAGACAGTTGCGATAAACAATTTAGTCTCCTGATAATTTGAGCGATCAATTTGTAGCGCAGCTTGTAGATAATTTCTTCTATCTTGCAAGAACTAACGTACAGCTTCCACCCCAATTGGAATGGCGAAGGCGCTTTCAGAATCAGCGGCTGCGAACATCCGCAAAAACATCGACGGCGTCACAGCCGACAAGAAAGGTATACCAGGATGTGTAGCCGTTGTCGTAGGCAAAGATGGAAAGACCATCTTCTCCCACGCGAGTGGAAACAAAGGCAGCGAGACGCAAGATCCGATGACGCTCGACACGGTCTTCTGGATAGCATCCTGCACCAAGATGATCGGGGGGATTGCGGTGATGCAGTTGGTTGAACAGGGCAAATTAGCGTTGGATGATGCGGACCTCGTCGAGAAGATATGTCCAGAACTGAAGGACGTGAAAATTCTGCAGGATGTGGATGCGAAGGGCAAGCCGACTTTCGTCGAGAAGAAAAACAGAATAACCCTGAAGATGCTGTTGACACATACCGGTATGACGTCCAACTCGGTTTGACCTTTCGAGATACTAACGTTTTTCGAAGCTGGCTTCGGGTATGTGGCTCCCTCACCGTGGCCAATTTGCCATCCTAATAAGTACTCAGCTACACATTCTTCAATGACAAACTTCGTCGATGGGGTCTGCCAACAGGCGTCAACGAGATCAGCGGACACCCGAGAGATGTGCTGGGACTACCACTCACATTTGAACCCGGAACCAAGTGGGAGTATGGGGTATGCCATAACACCCAACCTTGTCTGACACAGTCGACAAGCCAACGTACTGATACCGAGTGAGTTGCTCAGACGAACATTGATTGGGCTGGTACCATAGTTGAGCGAGTCAGCGGCATGTCATTGAACGACTACTTCCAAAAGCACATCTTCCAAACCCTAGGTATCACGAACATCAGCATGTTCCCCAACGACGACATGAAGAGCCGTCTGGCGCACATGCACGCCCGCGCCCCGGACGGTACCCTTCGCGAGCGCGAGCACCTCCTCCGACGCCCTCTGATCGTCGACGGCGACGACATCGGAAGGACCTACAACAGCGCCGGAGCCGGCTGCTTCGCCCAACCCTCGGAATACTGCAGTAAGCACTCCCACCCCTTGGCAAACCCTCCACCATCCCCCACCCCCTACGCCCACCCAAGACACACAAAAACTAACCTCAACCCCGCCGCAACCGCCCCAGAACTCCTCGCCACCCTCCTCAACGACGGCCTCTCCCCCACCACCAACAAGCGCATCCTCCAAGCCCAGACCGTCCAGCAGATGTTCACCAACCAGATCCCGCAATTCCCGGACTTCGGCCGCAACCCCATCCCCGCCGTCAAGCCCGAGCTCACCAACCCCATCCCCGAACTCTACCCGCAGCCGCCGGAGCAGCCGCAGGGCTGGGGCCTCACCTTCATGCTGACCCTCCACCCCGGCGCCACCGGCAGGGGCAAGAGTACGGGCTGGTGGGCGGGGTTGCCGAATTTGTTTTGGTGGTGCGATCGTGAGGGCGGGGTTGCGGGTATTATTGCTAGTCAGATCTTGCCGTTTGCTGGTGAGTCCCTTTTCTTTCCGGGGGGGGGGGGGGGTAAGGGGAAGGTGAGGATGTCGTGTCGTGTTGTAGAGTGAGTGCTGACTGGGGGTTTTGGGACGGTAGATGCGCAGGTGATGGGGCTTTGGGCGCAGGTCGAGGCGGCTGTTTATGCTGAGTCGAAGCTGTAGTGGGGTGGGTTGGGTGTGGGAGCGCTTTGAGCTGGGGAAGGGATGACGGATGGGTCGGGAGTGGGGTGGGTAGCGCATCCGGACATTTTCGTAGAGTACCTTGTCAAACCCAGCTTGGACGACGAGGAGCTGCGCCAGGTGGCCGTTCCTGGATCGTTTTGTATATAGTAGTAGCCATTGCAAGATGGGGCCGAAAATATGAAGTTACGAGTGCGTGTGTCCTAGGACATATCAGAGTTGCACTCGAGGAAGTCTTCCGGGGATGTGGATGACGATTGCGACTCGATGTGGACAGATGGAAGAGTGGATGGTGAGCATGATGGAGGAGATGGTGAGGTGTCGGTGGAAGGATTTACGGGCGTTGGAGAGGATGAGAGAGACCCTAGAAGAAAGGCCGGCTATTGATGAAGTTGGTCTCGCGAGCGCGATTCCCATCCGACGGCGCGCCGCTTCCTGCTACATGAACTTCACTCGGGCGACTGCAGACACGGCCATGCCAAAGGGACTCGTTCGAACAAACTCGGGCTCGTTATCAATCCAACATTCCATTCCATTCATTCGGATCCTACATCTACATCTCCGCTCTATCCCCACCAAGTACATACGAACAAACAAATATACACCCTTCTCCTCCATCCCACCCCCCTCCCCCCCTTTTCTCCCCATGCCACTCGCTCACCACTCCCCTCGCCCCTCTCCACACGCCCTACTACCTACAACAACAGCGCAAAAACCGCGCCAACACCCGCCAACGCCCCACCAGCACCCAGCACCACCCTCCCCGCCGCGCTCGCCGCCGTCTGTTTAGCAGGCGCGCTCGTCGACGCGCCCGTCGCGCCGGCCGGCACGGTGGACGAGAGCAGCGTGGCCGGCACGCTCATGGACCCGGTCGGCTGGACGACGGTCGCGTTGGCGGCGGGGGCACCGGTGGGCGCGACGGCGACGTGGGGCGCCGTGCCGGTGGAGGCGAGCGGAGCAACGCCAACGGCGGAGGCCGGGTGGGCGCTGGTGGCGTTGGCGCTGTTGGCGGCGACGCTGGCGGAGGCGATGTGGGCGGCGGTGGCGGGGCCGGCGGGGGCGGGGGCTTGGGGCTGGCCGTCGGGGAGCTGGCTGATGGCTGCCATGGTTGTGGTTGAGGGGCGCATTGTCGTGGCGTAGGGGGAGGGGGAGGAGGCGGCGGCGTAGGCAGAGGCTGAGTGCATTGAGGAGGACGCAAGGGAGTAGGAGGAAGAGGAAGAGACGCCGTAGGCAGGGTTGCTGATGCCGAACTGGGTGGTGTACTGGAACTGGCCGGTGGCGTCGACGATCAGCTGGATGCCGTAGTGGGTGGTGTCGGGCTGGAGGGCGGCGGACGGGGTCCAGACGTAGACGCCCGTGTTGGCGATCTTCTCCGCGATCGGGTACAGCGGCACGACGTTGGTGCTGGGCCCGCGCAGGAGCACGAGCGTCACGGTGCCGGCTGTCGTCGGGTTCCAGGTGATGGTGTAGGGCGTGCCGACGGGGACGATGGCGCCCTGGCCCGGCTGGCTGATGGGGTTGCCCGAGGGGGTGTCGCCCACTGGTTGGGTGTATGCTGATGTCAGGCCGAGGACGGCGGCGGAGACGAGGGCGGTGATGGAGAAGCGCATTGTTGGGATGGCTGGTGGTTGTTTTCTGATGTGGGTTGGTGATAGATGGATGGGTTCGTGGAGGAAGCAAGCAATATATTGCGAAAAGAAGGTGAGGTAAGATAGATTATTTGTACTTGTACTTCAAATGAGTGACTGCGGCACAATTAAAGCACGCTGAAAATGTTGGGGCTTTGGGGCAAAAGAGCGACTGTGGAGAGAGAGACAGAGACAAAGAAGGAGAAATAGAAGCGCAGAGGTAGGCAAGGCAGCAAGGTCGTTTGATTTCCCGCCAAGACGGGACCCCCCTTTCCAGCGGTGAGTCTAATCTAGATAACTTACTTCGTGTCATCGTCGCTAACTCATAAGGGCGGGTAAGAGAGGATGGGCATGCCTGTCAGTTGGGGCCTATCATTGGCTTGTCCCTGCATGATCGCTGTGCCGCAGGGCTGAAATATGGGCGGTAGCCTTCTCGACAGCAAGGTGATTGGGCTGCTCGTCGGTGGTGGAGGATTAGAGTTGCAGTCTGGAAGCTGAGCCGAGATTGATCGGTGTCGGGGTCTAGAGGCGGAATCTCCGACTGCGACGAAAGCACCGTAATAATGGTAACGCGAAACACGAAACTTTCAACGTCGCAATCAGAGATATCTTTACGGTGGTATAGACAGAAACAGGCGCAGCGACAGCGAGATCTCATTGTCAGCTTATCTCATTAATCACACAGACTGGTGATGCATTTATAGGGGACAGCTCGTGCTATCAACCACGTTCGGCGCCCAGCAGATCTGCTCTAGCGTATTCCGTTCGAGAGGGCTGACAAGCGGTGACCAGCATTGAAGCCATCTACTTCCGTACAAGACACGTTGAAGGAAGATGACAGTGACAGTCGAAATCCCAATCCAACACAAACGGAAAATAGATATATGGAAACTAACTTAGTGTAGCTCTACGGCGTAACCAGAGGCACAGCCTAAGGTACCTTACCTAGGTGGGAGTGCTATCTTGAGCTGCTTTGAAACAGGGACGTCTAGCGCCGTCACTGACTATACCTACGGTAGGTAAGGTAGGTCCATCAATATTACATTGCATCTGACGGTTAACTTCAACCAACATAAACGGAGTTGGGTGCCTCTGCAGTACTGTAATACAAATACTCTAAACTGATACCTACTGTGCCCTGAGTACCTACCAGGTAGGTCGCATCAGATCGATTAGTAAGATCTGTATCAAAGGACATAGTTCTGAGCTTGGAAGCCATTGCCTGGTCTCCCTCTTTCCGAACAGAGTCCGAATGGTTTCTTGATGCCTGAAGTGAATGACTCAGTTGCAAATAATGAACTTATGCGTAGATCAAACACTGCATGATCTACTATATGTCAATGTCCGCAGCATGATGCCAGCAGATTGTCCACGAGAAGTTCTTGGCGTACGAGATAGGTTTCAAGCCGACGTCCGACCATCATCTAACCACCATACCAACCCTACAATGGCCTCACCCCATGCGTCACTGCTAACTCACCACCTCCTCGCCCTCTCCCAACCTTCCTTCGACGCCGCCACCCAACATCCATTCCTCCATGCCGCCGGCACCGGAACCCTCCCCAAACACGCCCTCTCTGCCTGGCTCTCCCAAGACCGACTTTATGCCCAATCCTACATCCGCTTCATCGGCCTCCTACTCTCCAAAACCCGACTCCCCTCCTCCCAGACGACACAATCAAGCCTCCAGTGGCGCATCACAGATATGCTGATCGAAGCCCTGACTAACATCCGTCGGGAGATCCAACTTTTTGAAAAGACGGCTGCGGACTACGAACTTGATCTGCAGACACCGTGGGAAGGGCAGGAATCGTTCGAGATGACTCATGTGACCAGGGGCTATGTGGATTTGTTCATGAATGCTGCGGGACCCGGGACGTCGCTGTTGGAAGGCCTCGTGGTGCTGTGGGCGACGGAGAAGTGCTACTTTGAGGCTTGGACTTATGCGGGGCGCCTCAGGCTGGAAGGGAATCTCAAACAGGGAGATGGGGCGGATGGGGGCGTCTTGGGGAAGGAGTTGATTCCGAATTGGACGAGTGCGGAGTTTGCGGCGTTTGTGGGGACGATTGGGGGGTTGGTGGATGAGTTGGGGAAAGTGGAGGGAGTGATGGAGAACGACGAGGAGAGGAGGAGATGTGAAGAGGTGTGGCGGCAGGTTCTTTGGCTTGAAGAGAGGTTCTGGCCGGTGAGCTGAGATGTGCTGGAGATAAGATGAGCAAAGCAAAGGGAGGGAAGGACATGCGACATGACTACCAAGGCTGGGTCTTGTCAGGCTGACGTAATTACGGGCCTGTGGAATTTCATCATATACCTTACCTACCTTACCTAGGTAATCTGATGCTTTAGCTGCGAAATATAGGTTGAGGCTCAGCTCAGGCAATGACGGTGACCTTGCCTCCGATGAATAGATCCTGTTAGGGTTAATCTTTCCACCCTGAGCTTGGACCACAATATTTGAACCGAAAACCACCAGAGTGAGACATTATTCATTTTTCTTCTCATCTCGAAATACCATGCTTCATTCAAGACGACAGCCCGCCAACCATAGCACTATCCTGGACTGCATACATTGTTCTTCCTGCTGATAGTCTCATACTACGGTTCCTCTGCGAGGTCCTCAAGCACATTCGCACAGCCCAAGAAGCCATGGACCAGAGGAGGATACACTATTTCCAAGAGGCCGCCTTGTGCGTGTCATACAACACCGACTCCACCACACAAGATGTGTGATCATTTCCGCCTTCATATCTCACCTAGCTCACATGGAACTACCTCCGTCTGGATGCTGTCCTGCCCGGTTTTTGAACGCCGTGCTCAGACCTCCAAGACCTCTTCGATGGCACTGTTAATAGTATTTGGTATCAGTTCCAAGATGGATTCACCTCACAGAGAACATATGGGATACGCAATCTTTCCTACAATCATAAGTCTTGTCTCGTCTTTACACATGAGAAAGAATGCAGTGACCGAAATACATCTAGTCATGGTATCATCGCGAACTCCACTAAACGACGAGGAGAAGCACGAAGAAAGGATAGAATAGAAGAAGATGACCCTAGGAAGAAAAGCCAGCAAGGCAGCGAACGTTCCAGCTTGCCCAGTGTCATTCAAGGCCCGAAGAACAGGCCAAGGAGCCACCGGCTAAGCCGGCGAAAACGCAACGGAAGCGTTATCCATATGGATCCGAGGATACTCCGCACCACCTGCGTCCCCTTCCGCCACGCGTCCCACAGCCGACGAAACACAGACCGATGACGGTATGGTGAACCCACCTCATCTTCATCCGTATCGCCCAGCGACACCAGCCCTTCATCCTCGCCGACACCGTGGAGCTCCTCCGCCAGGCTTTTGCCCGACCACAAGGGCTCTTCGACGGCGCCCGGAAGGATGAGAGGTTTCAGGGTGCAAGCCCCCGAATGGAACCGCCGCATCCGGCGTTCTGCTGATTCCCATGCGTCAGTATGTAATGCTGAGCTAGAAGGTATGGTGAATTGCAGGGCTGACCCGTCCCAAACTCTCCCATCGACCGTGACCGCTGCAGCAAACTCCGGGCTACGGTCCTGTCCGGTGAAGACGGAGTGGTCGGCACACTCTGGGAATGCGCCAACAACCCTGTCAGCACGTCGACCCGTCCCTCCAGGTCTCGGTTCGCCGCCTCAAGAGCCTCCATCTGCTTCGCCCTCGCCAAGACCAACCGAGACCCTCGTTCCCGCTCCTTCACCCTTCGCTGGGCACCCTCGAGCTCGTCCTCTAGCTCCACCACCCTCTCCTCTTTGCACGCCACGTCGTGCTCGAGCTTGGCAATCCTAGCCTTTGACCTCGTCTCCGACTCCACTCGCCGCTTCGCCTCCTCTTTCACCATCTCCTCGAATTTCCCTTCCCAGTCTTCAACCTCTCTTCTCAACATTTCTGACTCTTTCTTTAGTTTACGAAGCTCGGTCACCGCGATGATCGTCGTCGCTGGCGATGTATATACCTCTAGCTGTGTCTGGGCTGAGGCGAGCTGGTACTCGAGGTGGCCGATGTATAGAGACGCTTCGGAGCTTTCGGATCGCAGCAAGCTGCGCTGTTGACGGCGATTTATTCTCGCCAGTGGTGAGGCATGTGGGGTCGGTGTTTTCGGGAGTAGAATGGCCTCAGCGCAATGCACGGTGTCTTCGTCGTTGTAGTGTGGTGTTGGGGATGGGGTTTTGCTGGCTTCTTCGTACCAGGATGTTGATGGGTTTCGTCGGTTTTCTTTGATTGGGGTTGTGTCTTCTTGGAGGGTCGCAACGCTAGGTCTTCCAAGGTTCTGTCGTCGTCGTGTTGATGCGCTGAACTCTTTGAGGACGTCAATCGGACTCGGTGGTGATGTCACTCTCTTAGTGATCTGCAGCGGCGCTCCACGACTCGCATTCTCTACGTCCTCGTCGCAATGGCGTTCTTCTGGAATGGGCGTTGCGGTGGAGTCTTCGAAGACCCGTACAAGGCTCGGTCGTCGCTCGGTTCGTCGTCGCCTCGTCGAGTTTCCGAAGTCCTTGAGGAGGTCGAGGGGGCTAGGTGGAGATCTGTATCCGTACAGAGCCCCCCTTGGTGACCTTTGGGACGCTTCGGATCCGCAGGCGTCGAGGATAGGGCTCACGCTCCTCCCGGGCGGCAGAGGGGCCCCAAACCCTCTCCTGCGAACCGCCAGACGTTGGTTAAGGTCGGGACGTCGTTGTCTCCCGACGGCCTGTTGAGACCGGGCAGTATTGGCTGACGATGAAGTCAGCTTGGACCGCGCAGAATCGGTAGGGTTGATGACTTACCGGAATGCTCCATGTTATGCGAGGAATGCACTGTCAATGCCCGGAGTGCTTCACAATTATTCAGAGCAGTTGCGTAACCGTCTGTTACATTGTTTACTTTCGAAGCCGAGGTGATTGCCTAGGGGGCTCCGTAACTACGAACTTAAGGTTTAAGGGTCGAAACGGGAAAGAAGATCACCGATTCCCCGTTTTTGGCAACCGCAATCTTGGGACGCGATGCCACCTCTGATTCGTCAATTGGATCCAGCCTTACTAAATTAAAGGTTATGTGCCGAGGGCCGGTTCGGCTGCACTTCAACGGCTGCTTCTGACTTCGACGGACAGCACTGCAACAAAATAAAGAATAACTTACGGTAGTCGATGCTGTCGATCTACATCTCTACTGAATGAACTCTCAAGAAGGATTAGTATTGGATGCCGTGCAGCGAGTAAATCTACCATCAGCTTCCTGATATATCGTTGATCACATTACTGACTTTCACTAAAAGACAGTTACACAGCTTTCCATTCAATGTCAATCTGTTTATTCAAGCATTTTGGCTTGGCTTATTTTTCTTATTCAATGTGTCCTCTCCCTGTGTCTTTCGCCATTGCTGCTGAAGTAACACGGCTCTGCACTTGCCTATCGCTACATCGATAGCATGATTCACACCGAAAAATGGACCGATTCACTCTTCTGTTTCATGAGGCAACCATTTCATCCTCAGTCACAGCGCTAACACCTACCATATGCAAGACAACGAAATTGATTCACAGCGACCACGGGAGCGATTCATTACTTCCTTTCTACCCTTTCGACGACAACTGAATATCTCTTTCCCAGTCACAGCTCTGTTACAGCATTCAATGCCCTCCATTAACCACGCAGCTTGCGCATATAAGCCCTCCACCTCTCCCACCACGATGTCTCTCTTCTGCATATTCGCGCTCCAACTAACACTCTCACCCACCTTCATCACAACACTGGAACTCCTCCAAGAACGCTCTTACCAACATCCCTTTCCCAACAACACCATCCAACCTCAAGCTCCTCAAACACACACAAACCCCACGCACATCCACCCACAATGCCCACCAACTCCACGCACACCCCGCCCAAAATGCCCACCGACACCGATGCCCCAACCGAGCCCCTCGTCACCGAAACGACAACGGTGACTTACTCCTGCCGCCACGTCAGGACACGCCACCGAATCGAGGTGAAGAGCGCCAACTACCCGGAGCCCAGGGAATTTTCGTTCGGCGGTGACTGCTCGGAATGCGAGGACAAGGCCGAGCAAAAGGGGGCGGCGGAAGCGGAAGCGGCGAGGAGACGACAGGCGGGCCTGAAGGGACGGGTGAGGCGGATGGTCAGGGGGCGGAGGGTAAAGGTGCCGTAGAGGTGCTGGTCGCCTTTGACTGCGGTACTGGAGGTAGAGGTGTCTGTTCTGACGCGAGGAGGGGAGCCGGGGGCGGGGAGTCGGCGGCGTGCTTGCCTTAGCCCTAATATGTATGCGGAGGCCCTCGAGTGAGCTCCCAGTGCCCTGTCCATCTGTGTGAGAGATAGAGCACTAGTTGCATCCACTCATTCACTCATACGGCATGTCCTAGAAGCCCTGTTAGCAGTCGCGCTAACGTGACGTGCAAGTGAATGGAATCGGTCTAAACACAGCTGAGGCAACCGCCGTAAACCTCACGTTTTCGCACCATCACAGCTTGTGAAGGTCTTCAAAACTCCAACAACCACCGTCATTTCATCACAACAGCTAACTTGGTAAGCCCCCTGACGACATACCTGTGCAAACCCTCATCCACCTCCCTCCTGACCACCAGCCACCTCCATCCATCCCCCAACCTCACCGTGCCAGAATTCACGCTAACCTCACCTCACCTCACCAGCCCCCCCACACATCCCATCCCATACCGACGCAAACCATGGAGCCCACCAAAATCATCACCATCGCCTACGACACGCAATCCTTCGAGCGCCTCCCAACCTTCATCCAGGAGCAAGTCGGGACGCCAGAAAACTGGGCCCGCATCCAACGTGAGTGCAAGGCGCGAGGCGACCCCGCTGACCAAGACTCCACCTCTCGCGCCGGGCTGCTCACACTCAAGGAGATAGAACGTCGCGAGCGAGACAAGCAACCCCGCTACAAGGATAGCCAGAGCGCCCTGCAGGCCATGAAGCAGTATCTGGAGGCCCGTCCGCCGTTTTCGGCTGTGGTCGGCGGCGAGAGCGTCAAGGAGCATCAGGCGAGGTTTCGTCAGCACTGTGAGATGCGCAGATGGCGCGGGGTGGCGGTGGGGGTGGTGGCCGCGAGGGGGGACGGAGGGTCGCGTCTAGTGGGTGAGAGGGCGGGTGCGGGGGTGGTGGTGGCTGGGGTGGAGAGTGGTCTGGCTCGTGGCGATGTGGGGAGTGGACGCCGAGATGGAGAGGGGAAGGTCGTTGAGGCTGGGGGGAAGGAGAGTAAGGTGTCTGGTGTTGTGGGTGGTGGCGAGAAGCGTGGGAGTGGAGAGAAGGCGCGTGAAGAGGACGGATGGGTGGTCATCCCCACTGTCGTCGCCGGGCCGAAGTGTAAAGACGACGGTCCTTCGTGGGTCGAGAGTGAGAGTGAGTGGGACCAAGAGTCTGATGCAGAAAGTCAGGAAGAAGATGACACCGAGGAGGAAGCCTTATATTCAGTCGCAGCATCCGCACCCCGCTAAGAACAGCACATTATTTGGACCGGCTCGAGGCAGACGAAAGCGCCAGATATGAGGAGCACTATCAGAGTGGAATTTTGGGGTTTTCAGACTCGACTCGAGGGCTAAGACGTGGTAGGAGTTGTTGTGGAATTGTCATGTCATTTCAAGACCTGCACAAGCTTGAGCCTAAAATTTGCTATAGTCCATCGCTCGACACCGTATTAGTCAACTCTAGAGCAGTTCTCCAAGCGCAAACTCGAGCAAAGAACAAGGTGCATCGACGTGCGAGTGGCCCGTTTGGATGTGAATCTCAGCAGTATGTAATCTTAAGGCCTTGACATTGGGGAAGCATTGCCGAAGCGACGAGATGTATAAAAGTTGGCCGAAGCGACGAGAACAGCACTACATCTTGTTCCTGAAGAACTGCTGGCGTATCTTGACGGACTTGAATGGACTTGCGAGGTAAGTTGTTTCGACCAAGCCACTCCTTCCTTGCCATTATCCACACCGAAATATGTCTCCCTTTAAAACACATCAAGTTCACTAAAAGACTTGATCACATCCTGGTCGACGTTGACCAGGTAGTCTCGCTGAAACGCCTCGCGCCCTCCGCATTTCATTATGATTTTCTGGAGATGTTCCTTGACAAACTCCTTGGCGTGCACCCGATGGACCGGATCGGAGAAGGTAACCTATGGCTAGTCATTAGCCCCAAAACTAGACGTGGACTCTTTGATGATTTACGTTTCTTCGACGCTCTTCTTCCGGTGCTTCGGGCGACTCCGGTTTCAAGCTATCAGGATCCCAGTATATAAGCAGGCTATGGCATGTTTAGCTTCGTTCGAATTCAGCTGTACAGGAATGCTTACTCTCCACCAACATCCTCGGCTCCCTCCTGCAGCTCCGTTATGACATCTGTCCAGACGGTAATGAGGTCCTGTAATCGATCTAATATCCATGCTTGACCGGTCTCCAATAGGTTTGTCAGGGCGAGGCACATCAGCTTCTTCTTGTGCGGCTCGCCCATGTTACCGAAATGACTGAACCATTCAGTAAGTGCCCACTGAAGCAACGACTCAACCCCTTCCGCTCGGATTGCAGCAACGGCTCGCATCGTTGTTACAAAGACGCTTGGACTCGCTAAAGCAATACGGGCTAGCACGCTCCAATAATCAGTCTCGACCACGCCTTCAATATTAGTATGTCTTCTATCCGGACCGGTAGTCTGATGAGCTTCCCAGCTCTCCCTAAGACCTTCGAGCAGTCGGCGCATGAAGCCGGTTTCGACAAGTCCAGAAGCCACCATTTCAACAGCAGCCTCACCTCCAATGGTCTCCGCCGCACGAGTGAAAATCTCGACTAAGTGCGTGACAACCCCGTTCGAGTCCTGCTTCAAGTTGCCTAACAATACCGTAAATGCGGCAAAGAAGTTCTTCCGAACTGGGTCTTCGAGCATCTGCCTGGGTGCCAGGAGAATGTAGGATTCTGTAATCTCTAGAGCTTTTCGGAGGTTTTCGGTGCCGAGTTCGAAGATAGGAAACAGTAGCGGTACAAGGGAGAGAAGTTCGGTCGAGGGAGGTTCCGGTGTTTGGATAATGATTGCTGCCCATAACTCGAGAGCGTCTTCCAACAGGTAGACTTGAACTTCCTTAAGACCTAGCGTCAATGCATGGTCGAATATGGGTAGATTAGGGTCCGGATACATACCGATCCAGTTTCTACAGAGCTATGAATGAGCGGAAGTATCATCTGATGCAATCGTCTTGAATCGCTCTTCAAGGAGGTGATCAATGCTGACAATAGCGCCAGGATGGACTGTTTCATCAAGTATTCATTCCCAGCCTCATCCCACAGAGGCGGTAGTAACAAGACGATCTGGTCAGCATATGGTGATATCTAGTAGATGGTCAGCGAAAGCACGAAGAAGACTACACCTCATCGTGAGATGTTTACATGATGCTCCATCCGAACGATAATGACACTTAGCGTATTGAGAAGTGCAAGCTTCGTTTCTTCGAGCTCGACTTCCTCAATCAACGCCATAAGTCTACCAATGATTTCAGAAGCGTAGGGCATAAAGCGCTCGGCATCAAACTCAAACGGGTCGACAACGTTCTTCAGCTGCCTGCCTGCCGTTATCCGTACAACCAGATCATTGAGCGGATCATTTCTGTCTAGTAGATGTTGAAAGATCTGATAAACCAATGGTCGGTTGAGCTCGGGCTTGACAGGGACCCATTGGCCAAGCATAATCGCGATGCGTCGACGCAATACCTTGTAGCTTGGCTCACGGATCTGCAGCTCTTGCACCAAAGTCTGGCTGAGGAAGCTGTCGAAGTCCAGGTGTTGTTCAAGTACTGGTGCGGCGAGGCCAATTGCAGCGTATACTGAGTCTTTGAGAAACACGTCACTGTTTGCGGATGCTATACTGATTAGCACGTCGTATATTGTACACACAGAATTACCCACAGGAAACAGAGTGGAAGAAATTAAGTAGTCGCAGCGCGAGGAGCTCTCTGAAATTGATGAGAAGATCCAACAAGACTTTCTCAGAGCACAGCCTAAGAGAATACTCCCACGCATCACCCTCGCTTTCTTCTCTTCTCTCCCACTCCTCGGGCTCTTTCTTCCATGCTTCTATCTCAACTGGTCGAAGGACAAAGTACTGTGTTACCACTGTCTCCATGAGTTTACAGACAAGCTCGTGGGTCAGCAGCTGGGATTTCATTAGCTCCTTAGACTGTTGTCGCTCTCCCTTATCTTCGGCATGCTGGTATTTGAATGTATGCATTGGGTTAAAGATCATCTTCATGCAGGCACGGAGTACCAGGAAGCCTTTCAGACTTAACTGCTCTAGTACATAGTTGCCGCTGCTCTCACTCGCTTCACCATTGGTGAGAGCCGCGGATGCCTCGATTGACTCCGAGCGTAGCGTTTCTCCGAATCTGAAGATGACCGAGCCGTATGCATGTCCCAAAGCCACAGAGTCGGGCAATAAGGCGAAAGCAGCTGGGTGGGTCCTGGCCATGTCCAGGTGTAGTTTAGCAAGCTGCAGAAGATGCTTTCCAACCACAGCTCGTACTTCGGGAGTGATGACTGGCGGATCTTGCATTACTATGTTCAAGAAGCCGCTTAGTTGAACGATAGTTGACGACCAAGACTCCAGGACCTCCTTATACCGGTTCGGGTGTTCGTAGCCAACGATCAGCAACCGCCGTAAGACCTTTAGCGCCAGTAGGCTCAGCTCGGCATCGTTCAGTGCTCCTCCTTCATCAACACCCCCTTGTTCAAGAAAGCTTTGCCATCTGTGGACCTTATTTACGTATATCTCTCCGAGGACTTGAAGTATCTCAGGAGTTGCAGATTGGAGATTTGCACGAGTCCGTTGTAACCTCCCGGTTGACAGATCTTTTATTAGAATATGCAGGATCAGTAGAGCTCGTGGAAGGCGCAGAGAGTTTGCATCCGACTGTGCTGATGAGCGTAAGAGGTCGATTAGTGTGTTGATAACATCGGGCCTATTCGAACCTCAGCTCGAGTACCATTCAAACTTCGGTGCGGACCCAGCTAGAGCTAGGGCTAGCATAAGCTTGAAGGAGCAGAGCGATACCGTCTTACCAGTCATGAGGATAGTCAAATCTGGCGATTTTCGATATCGCGAGTGCATTGTGCAGGGCCAATTGCCGGTCAGGTTCATTGATTCCGTATGGTATAGCTCGAGACCGTATTAGGGCTTTCTCGTCCTTGTTGATAGCACTGTGTGATGTCAATACACAAAAGATCTTAGATTTAGTCTCAGTATTCAACAATCATACTTCGAAGCGGTTTTTCTCCAATACTTGTCAATACCGTTCTTCAGTTGAATAATGGCCAACAATCTGAGCTCCCATGGCAGAGAATGTTCGATGCAGATGCTCTATTGTACGGTTTTTGTAATCAGTATAGCAATTTCTCAGAGTTTATTCAACCATGTGAATCTGTTGGTACCTGAAGAGAGCTGTAGTATCCCGATTGTTTTTCCCAATTTTGTAATTGCTGACTAGCATTGCGTACCAGTTGCTGATCTGAAGATGATGCAGCAGACAATACATGGTACAATGATGGAGAGGTCAGGCGGGTTGCTTCTGGAGGAAGCTCAACAGCTCCGTTCATGATTCTTGTATCAGCAGTTTTTCCTCCTTGAGTTCATGATTATCGAAGTCGGTCCCTTGGATGTTAATGTTCGTGGTAGCTTTAGAAGCTATCATCATTGCTGGGTGAATCAACACCAAAAATGTCCCCGGAATCCGGAGTAAGGGACTACTTTACGCCGTAGTTCCCGTCGCTAGCCCGCAGTACCTCGGTTTAGAATCCCCAACGATGTCGAAGCCACAGACTAAACTCAGCATGCTGCCGCGATGACATCTGCGGATTTCTCTCTGGCGCAACAACGTGTCCTAGCGCGGCGGCGACTCAGAGATGCCGAAGCTCAGGCAAGAGCTGCGGAACAACAGCACTCATACACTTCAGCTACCGTGAATCGGCTGCCATTTCCCTTCGGAGGGGTTGGACGGGCAGGCTTGCAAGGCTGGAGCAGCATCAAGGGGCGTGAAGGCACAAGACCGGCCTTCAGAGTTGGACAGGTCGATGCTGAATTGTTGGATGAAGAGCTACTGGACCTACTCAAGGCCCAGGTTGGAGAAGCTTTGAAATACTTTGGCGTATGCTGATACCCTTGCCAAGCTGCCTGGAGGTTCAACTGAACTATAGCTAGACACATATGCGAGACGAATGGTCTTCAGAGATCCTCCTTGGCCTCCGCGCTGTGCTGTTCAAGCTTACGATATGGGACCATGATGCTACCTACGGCGCCGCGTTACAAAACCTGAGATACACAGATGCGAGGAAACAAAGTTCAAGTCATGTTCCACCAACGCGGTGGCAGAAGTCACTTTACGGACTTTTCACTGTAGGAGGTCGTTATGTCTGGAACAAGTGGGAAGATTGGCTCGTAGATCAGGAAGGAGGCTACAATGAGGTATGAAGTGAAACTTTGCTGTTTAGTTTCAGGTACTGATTGGCGTAGCCTACAGCTAGAGTGCGGCTGCTCTCTCGATTAAGCTCCACCATAACGACAACACATTCCGTTGCTGCATTTGCTTCTTTCTTGGTATTTCTTGTTGATGGTCGGTACCGAACGCTCATTGATCGGATACTTCGACTGCGACTTGTACCGCCTTCGAGTCAAATAAGTCGTGAGGTGTCTTTCGAATACCTCAATCGCCAGCTTGTGTGGCATGCCTTCACCGAGTTTCTACTATTCCTCCTTCCCTTGGTGGGCATCAGCCGTTGGCGTCGCTGGTTAGCAAGAGCGTGGCGGAAGACGAAAACATTACTCAGACGAAGCGATATAGCGGATGAAGGAGATCTGAAGATTGGCGGCGAACTGGCATTCCTGCCCGAGCGAACATGCGCCATATGCTATCAAGATCAGAATCCTACGACTCCATCAGAGAATGAAATATTGACTATTTCGGGCTCATCCGGCGGCGTTATTGGCTCGGCGCAGACCGACGTTACAAACCCTTACGAAACGATACCTTGTGGTTGCATATACTGTTTCGTATGTTTGGCGCAACGATTAGAGGCTGAAGAAGGTGAAGGTTGGATATGTCTGAGGTGTGGAGAGACGGTGAAGGAATGCAAGCCATGGAGCGGAGACGTCTTGGAGGAAGTCAGCAGGCCAGGCTCAAGAAAATCGGTCGTATTCTCGGATGATCCAGGAGTGGAGAAAGCCCTCAGCCCTGTCGAACCAAGGCCGGTGGACGACGACGATAAACATGATCCGGCCACCTCTCCAACAATCGTTCGCGAACCCTTGGAGGATTGGGCTCGGTCTGGCGATCAGAGTCAGGAAGAGGAAGAACATCAAGATACGCCACCTTCTGAAACAACCCATGACAGCTAATGTAGAGTTTTGGCGAATTGGAACCGCTCCAGACGTTGAGCAGCATCTTGAGGCGCAACAGCAACTGTACAGTACTAAGGTAGGTAACTCTAGGTAGGTAATAGGTAGTAAACATTCTGGGACGATTCACGGCCCGACTAGCGTCATACGTAATGAAGCCCTTGTTCTTTCAAGCCACTAAGGTGCTGTAAAGTCGAGTACATTATTATTAAACTCGTATCTTCGACTTCGACTCCGCCTTTGCCAACGAGGCTCGTTCCTGTTCAACATGATGTCGATCCGGAAAGCTTGTTCCGATCTACGAATAGACACCCTTCGGAAGCGACGTCACTTTCCCTTGACCAAATCAGCTCGACCACCTTTGCGATGTAGATATCTCATATGGTGGGCAACTTGAACTCGGTGAAGAATTCACATCTTTATTCACCACCGTAGCTCAAGCAATTCCTGTCAAATCGTTAAGAAATCAAACGATCGCCATGGCGGACCAGCTCGATATCAAAAAGGTAGGCTCACCGACGTTACTCCCCCTTTCTATAACATTAGCGATCACTCATTCGATGGATGCACCAGCTCGCCATGATCGGCTGCGGTAGCATGGGTGGCGGCATGGCGCTTCTGTTTGCCGAGCACGACGTGACCGTCCTCCTCAACGACCCGTCCGAAGAAATCGTCAACTCCGTGCTCGAGAGCGGCAAGAAGCAAGGACTGCAAGACAAGCTCGAGAAATATGAGTCGTATGACGATCTGTGCAAAAACTTGGATTCACCCAAGGTCTTCGTCTTCTCGCTGCCGCACGGCAGCGTCGGCGACACGGTCATCGAAGGCCTGCATCCGTATCTGGAACGAGGTGACATTATCATCGATGCCGCGAATGAGGATTGGAACAATACGCAGCGGAGGCAAGGGAAGCTCATCGCCCAGGGCGTGCACTACGTCGGTATGGGAGTTTCGGGTGGCTATCAATCTGCACGGCGAGGCCCTTCCATGTGTCCCGGCGGAGACGAAAAGGCCATCGATTTGATCATGCCCTTGCTCCAGAAGGTGGCAGCCAAAGACGGGAAGGGGAGACCTTGTGTAGGGAAAGTTGGGTTAGGTGGAGCGGGCCATTACGTCAAGATGATCCACAACGGTATCGAACACGGCATGATGAGCGCCATCGCGGAGGCATGGCAGATCATGAACCACGGTCTGAACATGTCATACGACGAGATAGGCGACGTATTCGCGAAGTGGAACTCGGAAGGCGAACTGGTACCTAGCTGATCTCTGTCCTGCGGCGCACAAAATTACAATCGCTGACCATGCTACCAGAGAGGTACATTCCTCATCGACATCGGCGCGCAAATCAACAAGCAGAAAGACCAGAGCGGCCACCACGTCCTCGGCTACGTGCAAGACAAAGTCGTCCAGGACGTCGACGGCTCCGAAGGCACCGGCGCCTGGTCCAACACGGAAGCCGTACGGCTGCACATCCCCGCCCCCACCCTCGCCGCCGCGCACTTCATCCGCATCGCCTCGGCGGACCGCGCCCAACGCCTGCGCGTCAAAGACACCCTTGATGGCTCCTTCCCGCCCGAGAAACTCCACCTCACCGACGCCGAGGAGCGCCACGGCTTCCTCGAGGACCTGCGCGTCGCCACCTACGTCGCGTGCCTGGCCTCCTTCGTGCAGGGCATGAACGTTATCGACGTCGCCGACCGCGAGAACAAATGGTGCATCGACTTCGCCACCGTCGTCCAGGTCTGGCGCGCCGGCTGCATCATCCAGGCTGACTATATCGCCGACATGCTCGAGGAGGTCTGGAAGCACGACGGGAAGGCGGAGGACCGTAATCTGCTGTATAACGACCGTGTCGCGCATGAGCTGAAGCACGGCTTTCCGTCGCTGAGGAAGGTCGTGACCAGGGGCGTCGAGTCGAATGCGGTCATCCCCAGCTTGAGCGCCACGCTAGAGTATTTGAAGTTCTCGGCTGACACTGTCTTGCCGACAAAGTTCTATGAGGCGCAGCTGGATTATTTCGGGAAGCACATGTTCGATTTGACGTCTGAGCCGGCGGGGAAACCGGTGAAGGGGAAGCATCATTTCGAGTGGAAGCCGGCGTAAAGCCGGCGGCGGATCCAAGTCTATGGTGTGGGTGTGTCCGTGTCCAGCATTACATATATACAGCAACAATATATAGCCTTGGATATCTCAGTTCGGTGTTCGGTGTAAACTCACACGGTGTTTGAGCTGATGTGTAACATAGTTATATCTATGTTATACTTGTTCACCTGACAATCCAAATACTCCTAGATATCGACGTGCTACATTTCCATTGGGTTTTACAACACATTTCGCACATATCAGCCCGATCCTCTGGACTTTCCCCCAGCACTTCAGGTTTTGTATGGCCTTGCACTCGGTCCTGAACAACATCGCTCAGCGCTCAAACCGCTTCAGTTCAAGATACCGCAGCGGGGGATAGACGAGCGCAGCCCACGTGAAGCCAACGTAATTGCCCATCTGCAGCACGATGTCAGAGTGGGGTTGAGTTATTCAATAACGAAGATTCGAAACCTACATCAGCACCATTGTCGCCCACGGTCCTGGCGATGGGTCCAGTATACCAATATTGCGCCATACACAATATGGCACCCACCCAGCCCACCAGGAAGGCCACCAGCGCCCCAGCGCCAATAGGCAGCTTAGAGCGATCGTCCCACACAGTCCAGATGTAGCCCCTATGGCGACGGAAGATATAATGCTCTTCCAGCGTGATGGCGATCCAGATGGCGACCCAGTAGCCCATGAGGGCCAAGAAGTTGGTGAAGATGGCGCTCAACGAATCGCGGCCGGCGAGGGCGCAGACGGTATAGACGACGACGCCGAAGGTGTTCCAGATGAAGCGGGGCACCTTGGCGGCGTAGCGGCCGAGGATCTGGAAGTCGACGCCGGACGAGTAGGTGGGGGGGATGATGTTGGCGACGAGGCCGAGGGCGACGACGACGGCGCAGAATTTGCCGAAGCCGTGCAGCGAGCTGAAGCCTTCGACGAGCAGGGCGCCTTGGCCGCCGGCCTTGAATGCGGAGGCGTAAGCCATGTTTGTGGCTACGCCGGTGGCCAGGCCGATGCCGAGGACGAGCGTGTACGTGAAGGAGACGCTGAGGCCGAGCAGGCAGAGACTGAAGACCTTCCAGGGGGATGTCGACTCGGGGTAGTAGACGAAGAAGTCGGCTGCGATTCCTCCGTAGGCGATGGCGGTGCTAAGGCAGAGCGAGAGGAAAGAAAGTCTAGGTGAAGTCAAATATAGATCTAGTAGGAAAGAGTGAAGTCATATCACACCTGTTCCCTGCAACAGTTCTAGAGTCACCCTGTGATGGCGCACTAAGGTTATAGTTTGAGGCGGAGACACCGAATAAAATGCTCAAAACGATTATTTGAGGGAGAAAAGCAAATCTCGACGATGTCAGCTTCCTTGACGACAACCCCATGCATTTACAGCCTACCGTTCATATTGATGGAAGATCTGTATGCCAAAGGTAGTGACTACCCAGGTGATAACAGCGACAATGATGATCCCTAAGTCAATCTTTAGAACTTAATCGTATAATCATAGGTGTACCTCTGCACGTTACCGACAACGACAGACATACTACCGTCCGGGGAAACGGCAGACAAGATCTGGCCAGCGACGACGCAATCAATCAAGGCGTAACCCAGGAGGAGGATGATATTCAACAGAACCACCAATTTGCTCGGCCACCACCCCATCGTATAGCGGGCGAATATCTGCCGGTCTGGGCTTAACACTACAGTCTTTGGTAGAACAGTACGGGTGAGCTTCCTCACCAGAGTGCGATTCCCAGAGATGGGGCCCCAAGTGGCAATCCAAGCAACTGGTATGCTGCCAACAATGGATCCGAACACCGCACACAACGATGCATCTAGAAAGCTAAGGCCGTAGAGAGTCGGTGCCAGCATGCCGAGCGTGATGTTGATCGCCGCCAGATTGACGGATAGCCATAGAAGAAAGACTTGAAGATAGTCTTTCCATCCGACAGCGTGCCGCTCGTGTGCTTCGACCCTCTGTATACCGCGTGCCTCGAGATTGTATGCAACCAAGAGCTGCTCGACTCTCTTGACCTGTCTACCCACCTTCCCAGCCAGGGTCGTCGGCTCAGTTCGGGCAATTGATTCGTGCTCCTGAGCTTCGTCGACTGCATCAACCGACGGCCCGGTTACTGCCTGCCCCTTCTCTAAGTTATCTGGGGTTTGCAACGGGTCCGGCATCTTTGCTCTGACTTCTAACAGTAGTCCACCCCCCTCAGCATTAAGGTCGGTTGTAACACAAGAATTCTGACCAATGTCAATCAAGACTTTAGAGCCGAATACTCCAAATCAAGTTCGACCGTGTCATCTCAGAGCAAGATCAACCCATCGCCGGCATCTCCATCTTTAGGGCAAAGTGGTTTGATACTAAGGAATGGGTGCACTTCAAACACCGGTTCCATGCAGATAATGACCTAGATACCTTGATTCTAAGATACTCCTCTGCCACTCGAGTTCATGATGTTCGCTGGCGAGTGTGTGATATTAATAATATTGTATTTTGATATAAGTACCTGGTATAATTGACCGGTCAAAGGACTTGAGTAACCGATAACGATAAGACCGTCGGTTACAGCCGGCACTATTGTACTCTCCACACTGTCAAACTTTCAGCCTCATTTCGTTACCTTAGTGATTTCAGAGCCCTACAGAGGTTTCAGGAACATGCAGAGTTTGCTAGGGCAAACAGTTTGCTACAGATAAAAGTTTTTCCTTTTGCTGATTGAAGGCCTTCTTATAGGGCCACATTTTCATAGAGTAGCTAGACACTTATGATTATATGTTCATTTTATTAGTCACTTCTTCTATGTTTGACAGATTATGAGCTCAGATGTATATTGATATTCTTTGAAATTCATTCATTAAGTTATTTGTTTCTATTTAAAATGATGAAAGAAAAACACCTCATTGTTGTTGTTATTTTATAAATACTAGAAAGAGTCTTAAGAGATAAAGTGAATTCAATATATAATGAGAAGTTATTCACATCAAATCATTATAAATTCACAGATAAAACAGTCAAAAACAATTCTCATAATTATTTTAAAGTTAAATCTTTATGTTAAAAACAACTTCATCATTAATTTAGATGTTCTCATCATACAAAATGACTATGATGTCATATGATCTTACATTTTCAAAAGTTACAAAACTTAAGAGATCAGCAGACTACTTATTATGAAGAATGTTAATTAAATACAGTTTGATGAGTGCTGAATTATGAGATTTAGTAATAAAAAATGATATTGAATTCTCATTAAAGTTAGATGTTTTGAGTTAGTCAGTAATGACTGAAGAATTTATATCTAAAACAATAATAATTATATTAATAGTCTTAATTGATGTTACTTGAGCTGACTAAATCACACAGAACAACAAGATTACAGTTATTATTATTTTTATTGTTAGTTTGAAGATCACTGTCATCATAGACAACATAAAAATAGCAAAAAAGATGTAAAATCATCTTGTATATCTTTATTTATCTTATAAATTTAATCTTAAATACATTTTATTCAATAATTTATACATCTGTCAACTCAATCAATACTTCTCTGTCAATGCTTATGCTTTAAAGTATAAGACACTCTTAAGAGAAATTGCAGTCTCTGATCTTGTCATTAATGAAATTCTGAAGATCATTACTTTTCTATTGAATTTAGAATTCTTCTATTCTCAATGAGTAACAGTGAAATGCTTCAGAGTCTATAATGTGATCTTATTTCTTAATAACTTGATCATTAAACTAATTGATGAAGAGTGTCTCAAAGAAAGAAATGAGAAGCTTGCTTTAATGAGTAAAAAGAGAAATTATAAAGATAAGAAGAAAAAGAATAAGAAGAGAAATGCTGATAAGAATAAGAATGAGAATGAGATATACATTTACTGTAAGAAAGCAGTTCACTTTAAGAACAATTACTGAAAGTTACATTCAGAAAAGATGTCTAAAAAGATAAAGAAGAAGCAAGAAACTAAAAAGAAAAAAGAAAAAAAGAAAAAAAAAGAAAAAAAAAGAGAAATTCTTAAGTGCTGAAGATAAGTGATATAATGAGAATACAGTGATCTTAACTGTGATAGAGAGCTATAGTTTTGTGATTAATAAGATATCATAAATAGCTAACTTTAATACAATATAATATATATGCTGTAATCTCTCTGCATTTAGCTCAATCAAAACATTCAACAACAGACTTTCTATAAAGAAAGTGTCTGAAGTGATATATGCTTAAAAGATAGAAATGATTGACTTACAGTTAAAGAACAGTAATGAAAAGTTTTAAAATATTATTTTAATGAACATTTATTTTATGTTTAATATAGAGCTCAATCTCTTCTTAATTGAAATGATTAAAAAGAAAGAGATATCAGTTAAAATTAAGAATGAGTTATTATGTTTAAAGAATAAAATAAAAAATATACTTAATTATGCAGTACACAAAGATAAGCTATATTATCTTTAAACTTTAACAACAAGAAATTCTGTGAACAAAAATAAGATTATATCAGTCATTAAAGATAATAAGATCTCTAGAACTACTTAATATTGATATCTTGATTATATAGAGAATTTAAGTCTTAATAATGTGTCAAAAAATCCTGAAATAGTGAAGCTTAACTTATAAGAAATTATGAAAACATTATTACACTTGTATGATGTCTGTGTGAGGGCAAATTAAAAGAAGAAGATCTTAAGAAAATTACAAAACTGAGTTATAAAAATGATTAAACTAATTTACATTGATGTTGTTGACTCTGTTATGTCAAAAGTATATGATGAGTTCTTGTAATATATAGTCTTCATGAATGATCTTACTTGCTGACAATACATTTGTAATATAAAAATGAAAGATTAGGCAAAAAATAAAATTAAACAGTTTCTTAATATGCTTTTTATTTAGATGAATCTATGAATTGTATGAGTACAACTTGATAATGAAAAGAAATTTGAGAATGAGCTCATTATTGAATAATTATGAAGTTTAGAAATTATTTATGAAACAACAGTTTCTTATGAACTGAAGCAGAATGAGATGACAGAAAGAAGTAATGAATTTTTGACAGCAAAAGTTAAAATTATAATTCTGAATAATGAAGTCTCTGAAACTCTATAATTAAAAACTGTTAAAACAGCATACTATCTTCTTAATTAACTTTCAATGTCAGCTTTTAAGAACAATAAGATCTCAATTTAGTTACTGTTTAAATCTTTTAATAAAAATAGATCAGTGAATCTCATCAATCTTAAACATCTTCAGTGTTTTGAATGCACAGTATATGTATATATTTTAAAGAAGATCTGAATAACAAAAACTAAATTTGAATCTTAAAGCAATAAGAAAATTCTTGTTAAATATAAAGAAAGAAATCAATATAAAGTATAGCTTTCTGAAAAAAGAAAGATAGACTGAGTAATTAAAGCAAGAGATGTGCAGTTTAACAAAGATTCATCAATCTATGATGTTAAAGTTACAGTCTTAATTTTTAAAGTCATTTAATCTTACATCATTAATACAAAACAAGAAGATGTGCAGCTATCTTTCTTATCTTTTTCTTAACTTTCATCATTGTCACTGTCTTCAAAGTACATATCATCATACTTTTTCATACTGATATTGTTAAATCAGTTAAAAAAAAAAGAAAAAAAAGAAAAAAGATATTACAGATATTCTTTTCACAATTAATAAGTTAATATCAGCTGAGTCTCAACACTCTGAGAAAGAAAGATGATTCTTTATAAAGCTAAAGCTTAAAGCAATTATGATCTATCTGATTGTGTTTGATGTAATTATTGATGTTATAAAAAAGAAAGAAGACTTCAGAGATAAATCTTAGACATTTAAACAGATAATTGTAAGTTATGAGTTGAAAGACTAAAAAAAAGCAATGAATAGTGAGTATAACTCATTAATGATTAATTTTATATGAACTCTAAAGATATTATTATCTAATTGATGAGCTTTAAGAAGCAAATAAGTTTACTGTTATAAAAGAGAACTTAATAACTTAATTTTACAGCATAAGACTTAATAAGTAGTCAAAGAATTTGAACAACAATTTAAAATTAATTACAAAGAGATCTTTGCAACAGTTGTCAAATTAATGACTTATAAAGTTATCTTCATCATAGCTGTGTTTTATAACTACAAATTAAAACAAATGAATGTTAAAACAGCTTTTTTACACAGTGATTTAAAAGAAGAAGTTTACATGATTTAATTTACTGAATATGAAAAAGAGAAAGACAAGATATGTAAATTGAAGAAAGCTTTATATGAATTAAAATAGTCATTTTATCTATAATATAAGATAATATACTGCTTTCTCATCAGTCTTGAATACACACAGATTCATATAGACAATAGTATGTTTAAAAAGAAAACTTTAATTGTTGCTGTTTATGTTGATAATATTCTTTTATATAAACTCAATAAAAACAAAATTCTAGATCTTAAGATTAAATTAAATAATCATTTCAAAATGACTGACTGCAGAACATGTAAGCATTACTTAGAAATGCTAATTACACAAAATAGAACTTTATAAATATTTATTCTGTTTTAAAAGATCTATTTCATAAAGATATTTAAAGATTTTAATTTACAGAATATCAAGACAGTCACAACTTCAATGAAATTCAGAACTTATCTTATAAAGATTATTAGAACAGCTAAATCAGAGCTAATAACTCAATATTAAAAGATCATAGAATTTTTTATGTATATTATGACACAAATTCAACTTAACATCACATATATGATGTCAACTCTTAGTCAGTTTGCACATAACTCTAACAATATACATTGAAAGACTTTAAAGCAAATGTTTTAATATGTATAAAAGACTTTAGATGTTGTTCTTAAATATAAATTGAGTGATCAACTTAAATTGTTAGAGTATTTGAATTTAGATTGAGGAAGAGATCTTGAATTAAGAAGATTTACATCAGAGTACATGTTTAAAATGATTAATGAATTAATATTTTAAAGTTTAAAAAGATAAAGAACAGTTATCTTATTCTTTTATAAAATGAAGTACATGATCTTAACAGAGACTACAAAGAAAGTAATGTAAATGTAGAAATTACTTAAAGAGTTAAAGTTAAAGAGATTTAAGACAGTTACAATTCAGATAAACAATTAAAAAACTATAGTCTTGATTAAAAATTCTGAATTTCATGTCTGTATAAAGCACATTGATATACATCATTACTTCATAAGAGAAGTTAAATTCTGCAGACTTATTCATCTTAATTACATTCTGACAAACAATATAATCACTGACAGACTTATAAAGTCACTTTTAACATTAAAATTTACTTATTTTACAAATCTTATGAGTCTCATCAGTCAGTGAAAGGTCTTGTGATTTAATGATATGACACTTGAGTTCAAAACTTAAGAGACATTTATTTAAATTGAATTAGAAACATAATACATCTTTCTCAACTTTATGAGTAAAGAAAGTGTGCCTTCATTTTCTATCTCATTGTCACTGAAACAGACTGAGAGAATGTGTCAAACTTTCAGTTTCATTTCATTATTTTAGTGATTTCAGAGTTCTATGAAGGTTTTGAGAACATGTGAAGTTTGCTAGGACAAACAGTTTGCTATGAATAAAAGTTTTTCCTTTTGCTGATTGAAGGCCTTCTTATAGGGCCACATTTTCATAGAGTAGCTAGACACTTATGATTACACATTCATTCCACTAGCCACTCCTCCTATGTTTGACACACACTCTACTAGCTCTAGGTCTCTGCCCTTTGTAAGGTTCATCATTCAACTCTTCTGTTAGATGGAGTCTGGGGAGCAAAACATATTGATAATCAATGGAAGAAATCGTTTTATTTGGCGGACTGAGGCTCAGCTCGCTCACAGTAAGATGTGGGCTAATACTAGGACAGGGAAGCCAAACGCAAGCAAATTATTAGAATATGCGATCTACATACTAAGCAGCTAGGCAACTGGAAACAGGGTACATCACGTTTCACTATGCCTCTAATAACATTCGAGGCGGTCTGGTGTGAAGGACCCTTCGAGAGTTTGCTGCATTGCCATCATCCAGGGTAGTACGCGTTTCCTAATCCTCCTTACAAGCCATTGGTCTGGAAGCTAGTCACTTGCCAGCCATTGGCAAGGTCAAATTCAGAGTAGTTCGTTGTCCCATGCAAGGCTTCGTACTTGGTTTCACCCGTGCAATAGCCAGCTAAGCAGCCGGCAATCAACGATCCAGCCGCCTGTCCCTCAAACCACGCACCCTGAAGAAAGCCGTAGTACTCGCTACTTGTGGCTTCACCGGCGAAATACAGTCTTCCCACGTTAGCTCGTAGGTTTTGGTGCATCTCGAGCGTTGTCCCGGGTGGCCAGTTCGAGTAGCTGCCATAAGCCCAAGGTTCAAGACTCCAGCGCGGGTACATGAATGCAGTCGGCTCTGGGACGTTCTCTGCGCCGAACATATCTCTTAAGACAGCTAAAACTTCTTCCTTGGTCTGTTCATCAGTCTGCTTTTCAACGCGGTGGCTTTGCTCCTGGACGACCGTTACGAAAAGGATGCCAGAGCCCTCAAGGAAGCCTGGCCCGTCGATGGATTGCCAGATAGGGTAATAACCACGCTCTTTAGGATCAGCGTAAAGGAAGAATTGGTAGGACGTATTCCAGAAGACCTTATCAGCAGGGAATTGAAGAAAGATCTTAGTGTAGGTAGCCATTGAGAATGTTGCAATGCCCTCTTGCTTCCAGGTAGGCAGCTCCGGATCGAACGTGACAGCATCATTCTGCAAAACCCCAAGCCTGCACAGCTCAGTCACTACATTTCTGCACTGCCTCTCAACAAGATACTCACGAGAAAGTGCAGATGGCATAGTCTGCATCGATGCAGCTGCCATCCTTGTTATAAACCGTGACACCTTTATCACTCCACGTAACGTTCGTGACAATTGTATTGAGCCGCAGCCGCCTGTCGTCGACAGCCAAAAAGGTTGATGCTTCTCCCTTGATAAAGGCATTGAAGCCTCTCTGATCGTAAACGTAGTTGTTGGCGTTTGAGAATTGATAAAAGGTTGTGTTCTTGGGCCACACCGGTTAGCTCGTCGTTGTCTGGTGGAGTCAGACACTATACGTAGTTCACAACAGCAAAGACCTCTGAGCTCCGCTCCTGTAGTCGAACCAACGTTAGTTAGCCCTGTTAGTCGAGGTGTCTCGACTAGTTACCGGAGTAGAAGCGTATTCAAAGTCCAAGTTCATCCATTCGACTGCCTGCGCCTCCATGTTCCTCTTTGGCTTCCAGCCAGCCAACGTTAGTCCTGCACGGACACTACGATCCTGTAAATTTTCCTTGAGGATGTATCCAGCATCTTGCTCAAGAGTCGAGTAAGCAGTCTGATAGTCGCTGTTGAGAGAAGTGAAGTCGGTTGCACCACTCTCGTTGAACGTCTGGATGGAGGAATAATTTGAATACTTAGAAGATAAATCAGATCAGAAAACTAGGATTTCGCCCAGGCACCGGTTCTTACAGTATTTGTAAGGTTGTTCAGCTGAGCCTAGAGTTTGTAAGTACCCTTGGAAAGTCGAAGCCGAGCGTCCTGCAATTTACCAAGGCCCATATGGGGTTTTCTGGTCCATCACCGGTTACGAGACCTTGCACCTATTCCAAGCCTGTTAGGGATAGATATCGATTGTCTGGTAGCCCTGGTTCTCACGTACCCAGTTTGCGCCGAGCTCAACGACATAGGGTGTCCCATCTGGTTTCGCCCCGAAGGTCGTATGGGCAACCCGGCCACCAATATCTCCGTTGTACTCGAGAATCACAAAATCTGTCACCGAGTGATTTGAGAGAGCTTGCTAAACTGGCCATCAACTCGCCGCCGGAGGATTAGCGTCAGATTAAACTTACAGCAGCTGTTATACCAGCCGTACCGGCACCGCTGTAGGAACTGTCAGTACGATGGTATGGAACAGCTAGGTAAACACTCAATCACAGGATGGCAACCCTCGTCTTCTGGCAAGTTGCATTGCGGCGGGGGAGAATCAGAGCAGAGCACCGCTGCAAACTGCTTGCCACAAGGAGAACAGTGGAGAAGAAAATTGAAAGCCGCATGATCTTTCAAGAAAATCATGTACAATACTGCAAATATGTGCTGAAAGAACAGCCCTCAACCTGGTAATATATAAATGGATCTCCGGCCACAGCAGGCTACTCGTGCGTAAGGCAACTGCAGATCAGATGAAGAGTCCTTGCATGTCCTTCTTCTTTGGGATAGACATTGTAACACATGAGGACTCTGGGTAGAGATCGATCACCACGCTGTGCTCGGTCATGTGCTTCATCCATATTTTAAATTGGGTTTCATGGACTCCAGTGTGCCGTTACACAACAGGAAGCCATGATGCGGACAGTGCGTCTTTGCAGCAACTTGGAAGGCTGCCTTGGTCTTACGTAAGCGTTAAATCCTTCTAGTCGATGGTCCATGAGGTGTCTTTCACCCAAGCCTTTCGTGTCTGATGCTACTTTGTCTAGAAGAGATCAAATATTCCACATGTGTTCTTCCGAAGAGTTCCAATATGTCTTGACACATTTCCAAGCATATGATCATCATACTCCTAAGAGAAAGAAATACGCGTTTAGGGCTGTTCTACGATACCAAGAGCATCTTACTATGCAGATATCTACTCCATCTTCCGCGGTGGAGACATAAACAACTCGAGCGAGTCTCCCTTGATAGCCACTGAGTCTCTTGCACGAGGTTGCCCCATGATTCATCGCAGCTGCAATCCAGGGGTCGAATCTTTGGGAAGGCCTTCACGGGTTATGATAAGTACGAGTGTTCTGCAGCCATCCGTCTGGATATGACCAGTCTTGTCTCTTTTGCATCAACTGGCTTTCTAAATGGCCCTCTTTAGTGTTGTTCACTCATCTGCAACACTCCGAACATCCACCCGTGAGCATCAGGTGAGCGCGGACTACCTAGCTATCAGCGAGCTCGATAGCTTTAGGTATTTCGACTTGGTGACAGTCAACGGGCAGGTGCACAAGCAGCGACTGGACTTCATAACCGCGCTGAGATATCTCAAATCTTGCAAGGAACAGTATGTCCAAGACGTCGAAACTGATGGCCTGCATATGTGTTTCCGAGGGCATCATGGCTAAAGACTCGCTACCTGACGCCCAACCTAAGCAAACGCTCAACTTAAGAGTAATCCGAGAAGCGCCTCCACATCCACTTTCCTGCGCCTCACCTCCAAACAGCTCCAACAATAGGCAGATATTGGAACATCCCCACCGCTTCTGCTGCCCAGGGGTAACTCCTGAGGATGTGGGTGCTCAACCCTAGTCATCACCAGCTGGTAGAACGCCAGGCGGGAAGGCGCACAGAGTCATGCATGCCGATCCGTATGAGGGTTGGTGTCTATTTTGAAAGGAGAAATTAAGCCGCCGCATAGTCTCTGGGCGGAATAGGGGAGGAAGATCTTGCTTGAGCCGACTTCGGGATTCTTCAAAGTAAGACGAAAGACGTTGGCTCAGACTTGGCTGGAGGGCAAGAAGTGGGCAGAACTCGATAAAGAGGATTGGGATGAGAAATGGATGACCACGAGCAGCGAGAAGACGCTTATGGGTGAATGGGTAGCTCTGGGGCTTAGAGACAGTGGTCAACAATCAGACTCGTGAGAAGCGAAAGATACTGATAAACTTGTGCACAAGTTGCTATGAGTACCCATATTCTTAGTTTGAGCGACATAGTGAACCCCATTGAGAGAAATACGATTCATTGTACTTGCTAGAAGCAGATATTGCAGTTCTCAAGAGAAGTCTCGACGATGTGTTTCCCAGTCCGATGTCAGTCAAGCGCAGGCGAACGACTTTTGCTGCACATGCACCGGAATAACCGCACATCTTCCGAAGCAAGACCAATGACTAGAGGTAACCGTCTTCGATTGTCTGCATACATATTCCCGAGCCATGCAAGCAAGAAAAACCATCAGACCCTGCTCACAGAAGTATCAAAGCTCCACTCGGTGATCTATCTCTTCTTCTGCTGCGACTCCTTCAGCACCTTCTTCACAATCTTCTGCTCCTCAATCAAAAACGCCCGGACAACCCGATCTTTAACACAGTTCGAACATCTCGATCCTCCGTAGGCACGTTGAACGGTCTTCTTTGGTCTGGAGATCTGAGCATACTCGCGAGGTCGAAGGGCTGGAATCTAACAGGAACACAGACAGACATTAGCAACCGCAGAGCTACTCGAAAGTGTTCCATAAGTTCTGCAGTTTCCACGCCATCAAATCTGAGGAGGACCAAAGAGAATCCGAAGCAGGACTTCGAAAGGCCAATCTGATCGTGATCCAAGTGCCCACGACCTCGTCGCTCTTCGTGCTTCCTTTGGTCTCGGCCAACGCTTGTACCTCTTGAATTTCCGCGATGTTACAGCTACAAAAGAGCGTGCTTCGCAAATAGAAAGCGGTAGAGAAACTCACTCCTGGCAACTTGATACCACAATCTCCACACTTCGGTGGGCTACCCTTCTTCTTGATGTGTAGGTATCGTAATTTGCCGCCTGGTGTCTTGATAACGCGGACTTTGTTGGAGCGTGTGTTATACCTGTTAGAGACGAAGTAAGCCACTGTAAACTGGCAATTCCGTGGCTTTGTCGAGTTGATGGCTTCGAAGGACGCGCAGCGTAGTAAGACTTACGGATTCCTCCGCCGCTGTGGATATCAAAATCAGCATTCGCACGCACGACAGGGCTACAAGAGTTTGAACTTACGTAGGTCAATCTTGTGTCAGGCATTGTGTCGTGATTTCGATTGCCCGTGGAAGGATTGATTGGGCTGCTCAATTATTGCTGTTGTAGTGTGAAATTCGCTTCTGATACTGTGTGGGTCACGTGAAAACCCGAACACTAAGTTGAGCCTCGTTAACACTAAATTAGCCACTAGGCTCAATATCTGTAACTTCGTACCAGGAGCTCCACTTTTTGGATGCACGACACGGATTTGATTCAACGCGAAGTACTGTAACGTTACCTTCTATTCAGTCTCTCCTTTGGGCCTTTGCTCTACTTTCCATGCGTGGTGCAGTGTAGGAAGCCGCGCTTGTAGCTCATCAAGATTTGATAGCGATCGTTCATACTTCTCGTCCTTTCACCATGGCTTCACAACTACCCCCACCGCCACCCGGATGGGGAGCATCAGCTCCTCCAGGTATGCCCCTGGCGCCCCCGCCACCGGGCTATCGACCGCCAGCAGATCCTCAGGTCGCCAAGTTTGCTCAGAAGAAGAAGGAATGGCTACGGTCACAGCGCAATCGCTTCGGAGAAAAGCGCAAGGGAGGCTTTGTTGAAACCCGGAAAGCGGATATGCCTCCTGAACATTTACGAAAGATCGTGAAGGATATCGGGGATGTTTCACAGAAGAAGTTTAGTAGCGATAAGAGAAGCTATCTTGGGGCGTTGAAATTCATGCCTCATGCGGTTCTGAAACTCTTGGAAAACATGCCGATGCCGTGGGAATCGGCTAGGGAGGTCAAGGTGCTCTACCACGTCAACGGCTGTTTGACGCTAGTCAACGAGATTCCCAGAGTCATCGAGCCGGTGTTTCATGCCCAGTGGGCGACCATGTGGGTGTGTATGAGACGGGAGAAGAGCGATAGAAGACACTTCAAGAGGATGAGATTTCCTCCATTCGATGACGAGGAACCTCCACTATCTTGGTCGGAGAATATCGAGGATGTGGAGCCATTGGAACCGATTCAGATGGAGTTGGATGAAGCGGAAGATGGACCTGTTGTTGAATGGTTCTACGAACATCGGCCGCTACTAGACACACCCCATGTCAACGGACCCAGCTACAAGGAGTGGAATCTCACATTACCTCAGATGGCGACGCTTTACCGGCTAAGTCATCAGTTACTGAGCGATCTCGTCGACAAAAACTACTTTCATATGTTCGATCTCAGCAGCTTCCTCACCGCCAAAGCCCTCAACGTGGCTATACCAGGGGGTCCGAGGTTTGAGCCTTTGTACAAAGACGTTGATCCCAACGATGAAGACTTCGGTGAATTCAATGCCATCGACCGAATCATTTTCCGCGCGCCCATCAGAACAGAATACCGCGTTGCGTTTCCGTTCCTTTATAACTCATTACCAAGGAGCGTGAAACTATCTTGCTACTCCTATCCCCAGGTCGTCTATGTTCGAGCCGAAGACCCAAGTTTACCTGCGTTCTATTTCGATCCGGTCATCAACCCGATCTCGTCACGATCTGTGGCGCCGAAGAATATCACTATTAGCCATGAGGATGAGATCTTTGGGTACGGTAACAATGAAGACGAAGGCTTTACGCTGCCAGGCAATGTTGAACCATTCATGGCAGACGAGGAACTCTATACCAGCGAAACAGCGTCAGCGATTGCTTTGTGGTGGGCACCATATCCATTCGACCGTCGGTCCGGGAAAATGGTGCGCGCTCAAGATGTACCTTTGGTTAAGCAGTGGTACTTGGAGCACTGTCCGCAAGGTCAACCCGTCAAGGTTCGGGTATCATATCAGAAGCTGCTCAAAACTTATGTCTTGAACGAACTGCACAAGAAGAAGCCGAAGGCTCAGAGCAAGCAGAGTCTGTTGACTTCGCTGAAAGGGACGAAATTCTTTCAGCAGACCACCATCGACTGGGTTGAAGCGGGTCTCCAGGTCTGTAGACAGGGCTTCAACATGTTGAACCTTCTCATCCACCGCAAAAACTTGACTTATTTGCATCTTGATTACAACTTCAACCTGAAGCCTGTCAAGACGCTGACCACCAAAGAACGAAAGAAGTCACGATTCGGAAATGCCTTCCACCTCATGCGAGAAATCCTGCGTTTAACGAAGTTGATAGTGGATGCGCAAGTGCAGTACCGTCTTGGCAATATAGATGCCTTTCAGCTGGCTGATGGCATCCTCTACGCCTTTAACCATGTTGGTCAACTGACGGGTATGTACCGGTATAAGTACAAGCTCATGCACCAGATTCGGTCTTGCAAGGACTTGAAGCATCTCATCTACTACCGGTTCAATTCTGGTCCAGTCGGCAAAGGTCCAGGGTGTGGTTTCTGGGCACCAGCGTGGAGAGTGTGGCTGTTCTTCCTTCGCGGCATCATTCCTCTTCTGGAGCGATGGCTTGGAAACCTACTATCACGCCAGTTCGAGGGACGGCATAGCAAGGGTGTGGCGAAGACCGTAACGAAACAAAGGGTCGAATCACACTTCGATTTGGAGCTTCGAGCTTCAGTTATGGCTGACCTAATGGATATGATGCCGGAAGGCATCAAGCAGAACAAGGTCAACACGGTACTGCAACATCTCTCCGAGGCTTGGAGGTGTTGGAAAAGCAACATCCCATGGAAGGTGCCCGGGCTGCCCGCACCTATCGAGAACATCATTTTGCGTTATGTCAAGAGTAAAGCAGATTGGTGGATCTCAGTAGCTCACTACAATCGGGAGCGCATACGACGTGGTGCTACGGTAGACAAAACAGTCGCGAAGAAGAATCTTGGTCGATTAACTCGTCTGTGGCTCAAAGCTGAGCAGGAGAGACAGCACAACTACATGAAAGACGGGCCATATGTTTCATCAGAAGAAGCTGTTGCCATCTATACGACGACTGTTCATTGGCTGGAATCTAGAAAGTTCTCACCGATCCCATTCCCTAGCGTCTCGTACAAGCATGACACCAAGATCCTCATCCTAGCTCTGGAACGTTTACGTGAAGCGTATTCGGTGAAGGGCCGCCTCAACCAGAGTCAGCGTGAAGAACTTGCGCTCATCGAGCAAGCGTACGACTCTCCCGGAACAACACTCGCAAGAATCAAGAGATTCTTGCTTACCCAACGAGCTTTCAAAGAGGTGGGCATAGATATGAACGACAACTATAGCAGCATCAATCCTGTCTACGATATCGAACCAGTCGAGAAGATTACCGACGCGTACCTCGATCAGTACCTGTGGTACCTAGCAGATCAACGTCACCTCTTCCCGGCATGGATCAAGCCCTCAGACTCCGAGGTACCGCCTCTCCTGACTTACAAATGGGCTCAGGGTATCAACAACCTCGGAGGGGTGTGGGAAACTGCTGACGGAGAATGCAATGTCATGATCGAGACTCAACTTTCAAAAGTGTATGAAAAGATTGACTTGACACTGCTCAACAGATTGCTCCGTCTTATCATGGACCACAATCTTGCGGATTACATCACCTCGAAGAACAACGTCCTACTTAATTATAAGGACATGAATCACACTAATAGCTATGGTATGATTCGAGGGCTACAATTTTCCGCCTTCGTCTTCCAGTATTACGGGCTCGTTATCGATCTGCTACTACTTGGCCTGCAGCGCGCCAGCGAGATCGCGGGCCCACCGCAAAGCCCCAATGACTTCTTGCAGTTCAGAGACCGTGCAACCGAAACGCGACATCCCATTAGGCTGTACACACGATATATCGATCGCATCTGGGTCTTCCTAAGATTCACGGCGGATGAGTCGAGGGATCTGATCCAGCGGTTTTTGACCGAGCAGCCAGATCCGAACTTCGAGAACGTCATCGGTTACCGCAACAAGAAGTGTTGGCCCAGAGACTCCAGGATGAGACTCATGAGACACGATGTTAACCTGGGCCGTGCAGTCTTCTGGGATCTGAAGAACAGGCTGCCAAGATCTATCACGACGATTGAATGGGACGACACCTTTGCCAGTGTTTACAGCAGAGATAACCCCAATCTTTTGTTTTCGATGTGTGGCTTCGAGGTTCGTATCCTGCCGAAGATCCGCAATCAAAATGATGAGTTTCCAGTCAAGGATAGCGTGTGGTCTCTGGTCGACAACAGTACCAAGGAGCGGACTGCTCATGCATTCCTACAAGTCACGGAGGAAGATATTCAAAAGTTCAATAATCGCATTCGACAGATACTGATGTCTTCTGGTTCTACTACGTTCACCAAGATCGCAAACAAGTGGAACACTAGCCTGATCGCTTTGTTCACCTATTATAGGGAGGCGGCTGTATCGACAGTCAATCTACTTGATACAATCGTCAAGTGTGAGACTAAGATACAGACGAGAGTCAAGATTGGGCTGAACTCCAAGATGCCGTCGAGGTTTCCACCAGCTGTATTTTATACGCCAAAGGAGCTTGGTGGGCTGGGCATGATCTCTGGATCTCACATCTTAATCCCAACAAGCGACAAGAGGTGGTCCAAGCAAACGGACACTGGGGTCACGCATTATCGGGCTGGTATGACTCATGACGAGGATACACTGATCCCCAATATTTTCCGATACATCATCCCATGGGAAGCAGAGTTCATAGATTCGCAGCGTGTCTGGACGGAATATTCTCAGAAACGACAAGAGGCCAACCAGCAGAATCGAAGATTAACTCTTGAAGACCTTGAAGACAGCTGGGACCGAGGCCTGCCACGTATTAACACACTTTTCCAGAAGGATAGGAGCACTCTCAGCTTCGATAAAGGCTTTAGGGCTAGAACGGAGTTTAAGACCTACCAGCTTATGAAGAGTAATCCATTCTGGTGGACCAGTCAAAGACACGATGGCAAGCTGTGGAATTTGAACGCTTACAGGACGGATGTTATCCAGGCTCTAGGTGGTGTGGAGACCATCCTCGAACACACGCTCTTCAAGGCCACTGCGTTCCCATCCTGGGAAGGGCTTTTTTGGGAGAAGGCTTCAGGTTTTGAAGAATCGATGAAGTTCAAGAAGCTCACAAATGCTCAACGATCCGGTCTCAACCAGATCCCCAATCGTCGGTTCACCCTCTGGTGGTCTCCAACTATCAACCGTGCAAATGTGTATGTCGGGTTCCAGGTTCAGCTTGATCTGACTGGTATTTTCCTTCACGGGAAAATTCCGACTTTGAAGATCTCACTGATTCAGATATTCCGAGCCCATCTATGGCAGAAGATTCACGAGTCTGTTGTGATGGATTTGTGCCAGGTGTTTGATCAAGAGCTTGAGTCTTTGGGCATCGAAACAGTGCAGAAAGAGACCATCCATCCCAGAAAATCCTACAAAATGAATAGCTCCTGTGCGGATATCTTACTTTTCGCGAGTCACAAGTGGAACGTAACGAGACCCTCACTCCTCTTTGACACCAAGGACGTGATTGAGCCTACTACAACCAATAAGTTCTGGATTGACGTACAACTTCGCTACGGCGACTACGACTCTCACGATATTGAAAGATATGTTCGTGCCAAGTACCTCGACTACACTACAGACAGCATGAGTATCTACCCGTCTGCTACTGGTCTGATGATTGGCATCGATCTTGCCTACAATCTCTACTCTGCGTATGGGCAATACTTCCTTGGCTTGAAGACGCTCATACAGCAAGCAATGGCGAAGGTCATGAAGGCAAACCCAGCCCTTTACGTCTTGAGGGAGCGTATCAGGAAAGGTCTTCAGCTCTATGCCTCCGAGAGTAACCAAGAGTTCTTGAACTCCCAGAACTACTCGGAGCTATTCAGCAATCAGATTCAACTCTTCATAGACGATACAAATGTTTACCGAGTCACAATCCACAAGACCTTTGAAGGCAATCTGACGACCAAGCCAATCAATGGTGCCATCTTCATCTTCAATCCTCGAACTGGCCAGCTCTTCCTAAAGATTATCCACACTAGCGTTTGGGCAGGTCAGAAGCGTTTGGGTCAGTTGGCCAAGTGGAAGACTGCGGAAGAAGTAGCTGCGCTCATTCGGTCGCTTCCTGTGGAAGAGCAGCCGAAGCAGCTGATCGTCACTCGGAAAGGTTTACTTGACCCGCTAGAAGTCCACCTGCTTGACTTTCCAAACATCTCCATTCGTGCCTCGGAGCTTCAGTTGCCATTCCAGGCTGCGATGAAGGTGGAAAAATTGGGCGACATGATTCTCCGAGCAACAGAGCCACAGATGGTGCTCTTCAATCTATACGATGAGTGGTTAAAGTCAGTGTCCTCGTATACGGCGTTTTCGAGACTGATCTTGATCCTCCGTGCCCTTCATGTGAATCAAGATAAGACAAAGCTCCTCTTACGACCGGACAAGACCGTGATCACCCAGGACCACCACATATGGCCCACTCTGACTGATGAAAAATGGATCGAGGTCGAGAGGGATCTTCGTGACTTGATATTGAACGACTACGGCAAGAAGAACAACGTCAACACTTCGAGCTTGACACAAAGTGAAGTCAGAGACATTATCCTTGGTATGGAAATCAGCGCACCCTCGATGCAACGGCAACAAGCGGCAGAGATCGAGAAGCAGCAGCAAGAGCAGCAGCAGCTCACCGCTGTAACCACGAAAACTCAGAATGTTCACGGGGAGGACATTGTTGTTACAACCACTTCACAGTTTGAGCAACAATCCTTCGCGTCCAAAACGGAATGGCGTACCCGCGCCATCGCCACCTCCAACCTCCGTACCCGAGCCAACAACATATACATCTCCTCCGACGACATCCGCGAAGACGGCCACTACACTTACATCATGCCGAAGAACATCCTCAAGCGCTTCATCACCATCGCCGACCTCCGGGTCCAAGTGGCCGGCTACCTATACGGCAGCTCGCCGCCGGACAACGACCAAGTCAAAGAGATCCGTACCATCGTCATGATCCCACAAGTCGGCAACACGCGCGACGTGCAGCTGCCGCATCACCTCCCACAGCACGACTACCTCAACGCCCTCGAACCCCTCGGCATCATCCACACCGTCTCCGGCAACGAGCCGCCCTACATGACCGCCATGGACGTCACCTCCCACGCCCGCCTCATGAACGCCCACCCCGCCTGGGACAAGAAAACCGTCACCATGACCGTCTCCTTCACTCCCGGCTCCGTCTCCCTCGCCGCGTGGGGCCTCACCCCCGCCGGGTACAAGTGGGGCGCCGAGAACAAGGACTCGGCGTCGGACCAGCCGCAGGGCTTCTCGACCACGGCGTTTGGCGAGAAGTGCCAGCTCTTGCTCAGCGATAAGATCCGTGGCTATTTCCTCGTGCCGGAGCAAGGGGGTTTGTGGAATTATAGCTTTATGGGGAGCAGTTTCGCAGGCGTGGAGAAGAGGCCGGTTTGGGTTAAGATTGATACACCTTTGGTATGTTTTCCCACTCCTTATTTCTTTACACCCTCCTGTCTGTTTGTCGAATCGATGCGTCGTGTTGAAGAAGGAGGGAGGCTTATTTGTTATCGTTTGTTGGGTGCAGCCTTTTTACAGCGAACAGCACCGGCCGCTGCACTTTCAGAACTTCGCCGAGTTGGAGGACATCTGGGTCGATCGGTCGGATAATTTCGAGTAGATTACCGTGATGGGTGGGATGCGAGCCTGGAGCGAAGGCGAGGGTCGAGGATGACGGCTCCGGAGACTCGATCACGGGGAAGGAAAGGGGGCGAAACAGAAGGTAGCAGCGGTCGGAACGTTGGGGTCCGTCAGTCATATCGTGTACGCTGGAGTCTGGGAAGTGGGGTTCGCTTCTTTCTTGCTTGTATTTCTTCGTTGCTCCGCGCCGCGCTGCGCTTTGTCTAGAGCCCGTTTTGGCTCCTCGTTGCGTTGCGTCTTGTACAACCCCTTTCGGCGTCGCGGTTCGTTGTCGGTGTACACTACTAGCCCATGTCTCCTGACTTTCGGAAGATGCGAAATTGAGAACAATGTATACTTATCAAGCGCTGTCGCCGCGTGCATTTCAAGCTCGTACTTAGGCTACCCTATCGATCTGATACGGTAGGCTCATGCCACACCCTAAGGTAGTTTTCATCCCATCCCTTCAGCCCAGATCGTTGTCCTCGACCTGTGCTCCAGACTGGAACTCCTACTCCCACTCCGGCAGGGAGTCCAGGTCCCGAGCTTCTACTGTACAGGTAGGTGTGTAAGTCTATCCGGCACGCGCTCAGTCTCAGGCTCAGGCTTAAGCTCAGGCTCAGGTCGCCGAGTTTCGGTGCGTGCGGGGGCCGTGCCTCTCCGGCATGGGTGCGGCATGGCATGTCAATCCGGGTCGCTCGCAAAGGGGGCGAGGCGGGAACGAAAGCATTCATGTACAGAGCACCGCACCGACGCCGCGAAGCGGACAGGCAACGGGGTCGGGAGGAGCGGCGCGGTAGGGAAGGGAATGGAAAGACGGGAGGTGAGAGTGGGGTGTATGGTGGTGGTGACGGTATGAGTGGCGTGGTTTGCATTCTCGGTGGTGGGAGGAAGGAGGACTGGAAGGGAAGTGAGGGGGTGCATGGATGGGCAGGGAGGGTTGGAGATGTGGAAGAAGGTAGCAGATAGTGTGAGGGGACGAAGATAGCTATATACACATATGGATGGATTGTTCGCCGCCCCAATTCAGGGCCCCCGATCGATATTTGAGATTCAAGGCCTCGCGTGAGAAGATACACCCTGCGGTCGCCTACAATATGTACTGTGCGGATGTCAGTTGGGCGGTTCCCAGAGCGAGTCAGTGGGCGAGAGAGAGGGTACACATACCCTAAACTCTCCATTCTCCCGATCCGTCAGGTCCAAGAACTCCTGATTAGTCCGATGCTGAAGCCCGATCTGCTTCCGATCCCTCCTCTTATTCTCCATCGCATACATAATGCGAAGAACGACGGTCAAAGCCATGGCGATCAGCGTCGTCACGACGATGGTGATCTTGGCGGGGATGAACTCGGGGGCGTCCTTGTTCTGGAACGTTTCGGGGCCGATGATGTTGCCGAGAGAGAAACTCATGAGCAGGACGGCGTTCATGGTGACTTTCTTCGTGTGGCCGGCGAAGTTGGCCGCCACCCAGGAGTAGATGAGCGGGAGGGCGGCGCCGATGCAGTTGGTCATGTAGTTGCCGATGAGCTTGCCGACTTTGGCGTGCCTGGGGAGGAAGGCCATGAGGCAGCCGCCGATCATGCCGGGCGCGAGGAGCATGATGATGAACACCGCCCGTTGGTTGAAGCGGCCGGCGGCCCAGGTCGCTCCGATGATGCAGACGATGGCGATGACGCCGGAGGGGATGGAGAGGAGCGCCGTCTGTTTGGAGGTGTAGCCGAACCTACGAGGAACGTCAGATAGAGCGGTAAAACGGGAATCGCTGGAAAAGTGGTTACATACTGCTTGATGATGGTGGCTTGGTAACTGCTGATCGCTCCGTTCGGCACACTCATCGAGATTGTGATCAGACTCAGTAGCCACGTATGCGGGTCCTTCAAGCATTCCCACGCCTGCTTCGTCTTGAAATGCTTGTTCTCTATACCCGTCTGATTTCCCCTCAATCTCTCGATTGCCCAGATCTTCTCGTCGTGCGTCAAGCGCGAGCTCATCGGGTTGTCAGGGAGGAAGAACACCACGCAGATTCCGACGACGATGGTGATAAGGCCCATGATCAAGAAAAGGATTTGCCAGGAAGTGAAGATCTTGGACGTGTAGTGCTGGAATCCGAAAGAGGCGAGGGCACCGCTGATGAGTATTAGCATCAAAAGAACAGAGTGAGCCGGATATGGCTCCTACATTATGACGCCACAACCGGTGCCGATATACCAAAATCCGATTCTCTGACAATATTCGTCAGTATATGGGGACCATTGAAGGGGAGCAATGACCTCGTACCGCTGGCTGTTCGCTCCGCTTATACCACATGCCCGTAATGAGGATCAAAGCCGGCGCAACCGCAGACTCGAAGATACCCAACAGCACTCGTACCGCGACCAACGACCCGAAGCTCTTGCATACGCAATTAAGAGTCACGCAGACACCCCAGAGGATAACGTTGGCACCCAAGTACTTGGCCGTGGGAAAACGTTGCATCAAGTAACCGGTCGGCAGCTCGAAGGCAAGGTACGTGACGTAGAACACCAGAGCCAAAGCGGAGTACTGGTTGGTATTCATGTGCGTGTCCTTGAGGAGACCCATGACTGCAGCGTAGTTGACTGGACATCACCCCGGAGTATCAGTGTGACTGCTACACGGAACGGAGCTATGGCAGGCCGGTGTGGTGGAAGGAAGAGCGCATACTCAGGGTTTTGTCCAGAAACTGCAGGCAGTAACACAGAAAAAGCAACGGCACGATCATCCAGTCGATCTTGCGCACCAGCTTCTTCTCATCAACCTCTGACATCAACGTCGTATCTTCATGATTGAGGTAATCGAGGGCAGCGTCGACGTCAACCAGCTCCACCCTCTTCTCCTCGACGTCAATGTTCGCTTTCCCCATTGTGGCAGATGGGGGAGTCCAATCAGTGGTTATGTCTTGATATTACTAATTCAACGCAGACAATGGGTGCGATGTATGACGTACAAAGCGCCTTGCATTTATGAGTGGCAAGGCAAAGGCAGGAATACACAAGACGGAGACATAAGAGATGAGTAGATCTTTATACACGGCTGCAGCGGTGGCCACAGCAGGCGTGGGCGTTGGCGTTGGCGCTGCATGGCCGATCGAGATACAGCCAGGATAACTATAGCTCCTTTCGGCTGTTATCTGGTGCGGAGAAGTACTAGTTACTGTATGACAGTGTCGAGACTTGACAAAAGGAAATACGACTATGGCCCCTTTGCCCAGATCATCTAGGACTGTCATAGGCCTAGAAAGTGATTTCTCCAACGTTATCGCTTGCATTTGACAGCTCGAAAAGGAAGCTTAGAAGCTCGGACCATCTGAACTTCCGCGGTGTTCGCTGCCCCTCTTCGGCATAGCGACGGCATAGCGAACGCCTCCAGACCTGGAAACTTCCGGATCCACGGCCCCTGCTAAGTTACCTTACCTTCTCTTAGGTTACGGGGACTATCTGGGGTAAAAGCTTGTATGCGCAAGTGGCAAGAGGCTCGTAAAGTTAATTGATAATAGCAGCAGGAAATGAAATGAATTGCGATGAAATAATATGGTACAGTACGTTTACTGGGCCCGAGCGTTTCCCCAGCTGCCGTCTCCGGGGTGCATGAAACCAACATGGCGGGTTTGGGGAAACGTTTAAAGTTGGAGGATTGACCACCCAGTTCGATGGGCGATTAAGTTAGCGCACTAACGCGACGAACTATTCGGATCAGGAAGGAGGCCTGTACGGTTCATGCTAACTTACAGTAATCCTGTTGCTCTCGATTTGCTAGTGTACAGCTAGGCTGAGTGACAGAGAGGTCCAATTCCCTTTCCTCATCGGGTCTCGTGCTCCTTTCTCCCAGTCAAGAGTGACGAGATGGAAAAGCTGCTCTTCTCCGCTGCCGTCGCTACCGGGTTAATAATAGGGATCTCGTTGATAGCATGGAATTGGCTTGGACAATCACACTTCTTGGGTCCGCGGGACGCATGTGCAAGCACTGAAGGTACGGCGGTGGCTGTTTGGGGACTGACGCTGGGAGTGGGGAGGGCATCACTCCCTGTGACGGTTGAAGTGATTTTGCTCCACGCTTTCTCCAGCGTGGCAGGAGCGACATTTGAACCGTAATTGGCGGCAACGAGAGCCCAGAAGTGCGGGTAGACTGACCCATAAGCTTGTCGGAGGCGAACCTCGTCAATCATGGGCGTGGCATGTTGCTGGTAGGCAGACACGTTGGTGGTGTCCAGACGAAGAGCGTTCCACTGCTGATGGGAGAACGAAACAGGTTGAGGGAGGATGGTGACATGAGGATGTGGAGGAGAAGCGAGAGGCGGAAGGGTTTCGACGCTTATGGACCTGGCGCGCCCAGGGCTGTCGCATGAGACATTTGGAGAAGAGTCCCGTCTCATTGTTGATGTTGACTCTAGGTGAGTCGAATCAGACGACTGACTCGACACACTGGATGATGACATTGAGAGTGTGCGCTCCTGTCGACCATTCGGACTTCCGAGCTGGTGATAATGTAGGCGACAGGCCAGATCGGTCTTGTGCAGATGAGCAGCGATGACTTTGTAAGGCACCTTTCGGAGACGCTTCTCGATCAGAAACGTCTCCTATATGCATGTCAGCTGATCAAGGCCAGTAACATCACCGGCACCATCGGCTAACCTCTTCTTCGGACCAAGCACGTCCCCCACCGGTTGACGTCGGTTTCCGATGCTTCCGAATACTGTGCTGGTAATGGTCAACGTGCTCCCGTGGCAGCATTCTTTCGCCTCTTTCCACCGTAGAGAAACAAGGCCCGTTGGATAAGTCTACCGGAGACATGGCGGGCAACACTATTGACCGGGCTTGAGGATATGTGGAAGTGAGCGTCTTGAATGTGCTGTCTCACAATCGAGAAGACTTTAGTAGTGTTTGTGGCGGTGGCCGTATCAAGGAAAGTTGGCAATGTCAAGATGCAAATGTAATATATCTTTAGAAAATAAAAGCTGTGATCGTCAAGACCCCGATGCTAACGGGAATGAGTGTATAGCAGCCCAGCTGTTGGGTACCAAAGGGAGAGGACTGAGCTTCGAAGGAAGGTAGAACCTCAGATGCCCGCACGCAAGAGGATGAGAAGAAACAGAGAATGTTGGCGAGCTGGAACTATAAAGACGCTGACATTGCCATCCCAATGCAAAACATGATCGTCTGTTTTGCGGGACGCTGAGGTCAAGCACCTTGTGTTTCGAAGTTAGCATGCTTTGCAGCTGACATGAAGGAGTCAACCCATGCAAACACTCCATGCTGCTCGACCAGACACTCTGATGACTTCTTTCAAGCGTGTCGGAAACGTGGGGGAGGTTCCAAGTTCGCCGATCCCCAAACAGCATCATCGGCGCTGATTGAACAAGTAGTCTTCCCATTGCACGAACTACCTTGATCGTCTCACGTTGGAGTCGACCAAGGCCCTATGATGAAATCAGTCAATTGTGCAGGAGACCATGCTGATCTGGTCTGGTGTAACGATTAGGTAGAGTAGCAAGTGTGTCAAGCGATCTGTATCAGATCTCCAACGCTAAGAGTCGCGAAAGAAGGGGTAGCGGCCATGGAAGAAGCGCCAACAGTTTGACAACGACGGCATTACCTGATTGCGTCCAGGTAAATCAATTATTGAAGTGAAGACGGAGAGGCAAAAGACGGAAGATGGTCAGCGAATGATGCACTGTAACTCAGCCCAGTAACCTAAAGGGGACTGAATAGGCGTGTTTTTTTTGACGTGCTTGTCTAGCCAGAACTGTGAAACAAGCAGAGACGGCACAGAAACGAAGAAGTCAGCCCCTCGACCGACCCGAAGATCGCATCGAGCATCCATCTCCCCGTGAAAGGTATATTGGTTGCCTTGTAGAGCAACCTGGGCCAGCATATGGCTTTTAAGTATGTGTCTTAGGTAGGTGCCAGTAGATAGGGTAAGGTAGGTAAGGAAGGCAGCCCTACGCTGGACCCGGTGCTGCAAGGCATCTTGGTCTTGGTCCAGCACAACCACTAAGGCAGAGGCAGTAGCAGTGATGAAGTCAGGTAGAAGAACAGCATCTCAGCAGAGAAGATGGAGATGGTGATGCAGTGGTGCAGGGCTGCAACCGAGATCGTCTCAGGGGAAGCTCTCGATTGATATTGATTTGTTGATGAAATAATATTGCCGATCCGGATGGAAATCCGCCTGAACCAGTCAAAGCAGTCGGCCCTGGGTCGGTTGATCGGGTGCCGTGGTACGCCATCGAGACAGTTCCCTCCTTGGCTGGTTTTGTACTGTAGGTATGGGTACAAGTATGGGACAAGTACCTTATGTGTAACTGCAGCCGGCCAGACGCACCTACATGCACATGCACATCCCGATGTGAGATCTGACGAAACATGTGGGAGAGTGGGAGAGATACCTCTTTCGTCGTTGCCGTCGAGGTCCAGGCCGGAGGGGCCCAAGGAACCAGGGGGCCAGGGGACCATGGGGCTTGGACGGGACGCCGACATGCATGGCATGAGAAGCTGCACATATCATTCGTCCTCTTTCGCTTTCTCTTTCTCAATTGTTGTGTTTGACTGCAAGAGTAGTGCAATTGTGCAAGAGGGATCTGCCGGTTCACCTGATCAATCTATCACAGCAGTATCTCAATGAAGGAGTTGACGGAATAATGCCGATTTCAAATTGAGACACAATAATTCATGGTAGGTAAGGTAGGTAAGGTATTATTGAATACACACTTTACTTACCTTACATAAGGTAAGGTACAAGAGCCCTAGCGTCAGTAACGGTAAACTTTCACCTTCAGAGCACGACCATGGGGCACGAGGGTGTCTCGTGACCAAGCCATCCCTCTCAGTGAAACAACCTGCAGTACCTTAATGAAGGTAAATCATAGCTTAATCAATCAATATCATTCTCTGCCCTCAAGCTCTCCTAGTTACCCGAGTTTATGTATGAGGGCTGCAGGGAGAGACCCTATGAGGACGAGGACGAGAACACGGCAAAGCGGCGACCTCTTTCCCCGCATTTTGGCATCTAAGGAAGTCGGAATGGAAGGTATAAAGTACCTTACGGGATGGGATGTGGTGGAATTGTTTACTGTAAGGTAAAATAAGATAAGGTAAGGTACAGTACGGTACAGTACAGTACCAAGCAAAATGCCTCCTCCCGTTCCTCTTCCAAAACAACCTGGTACCATTTAACTTAGTATTAATACCTGATACCTTACCTGATACCTTCCAGGTTCCTTTCGGAAATGGCAAAGTCTTCGACTCTTCGAGCAAGGCAAAGCAAGGCAAGGCAAGGCTACGGTACAGTACAGTACCACCTTGTGTACCTCGTACCTCATACCTTCTGACAGTCCCTTTCTCTCATTCGTCGCCATACCTTAATAGAGCGCCCAAATACCAACTACCTCCTCCCCTCTTCGAAAGTGTGGATAGGTTGACGCATCCCACTGTATGATGTATGATGTATCCTGTATCCTGCCAGTATCCTGCCTGTAATCGTGCAAGTGTAGGTAAGGTATTAAGGTAGGAAAGGAAAAGGCAAATGGTAAGTGAGGTAGGGTCACTGCTACCTTAAGGCAGATGGGAATGATCAACACCGTCTTACTACCTGGTACCTTTCTACTTACCCTAACTACCTTACCTTATTACTGACCTCGATGATGAATTACATCTTCATGTCACTGCCATAGTGATCATTCTGAAAATTCACCACGACACTCATCGTGCCATAATTCTGAGTTCTTCTCCTCATTGCAGTGAAGGAGGAGTGGCCTTGCCTTGAAGGATGCAAGCGTTGCCAAGCCTCCTCGCAATTTCTGCCACTGAGCCCGGGCACTACCACTACCACCACTACCACCACCACCACCATCACTACCATCACCACAACTACCATGTCGTGAGTTGACTGTGTACTCTTACTTCCATACCTCATCTCTTTCCCCAATTCCCCACATCTTCAGCCGGATTCGCATATCAACCTTGAACCCTGGCCTGCTTACTCTTACTCGATTGTACCTCCACCCTTACCTCTACCTTCCTTCACCGGGTGTTCCGCGTAAATACACGTCGTCCACAAAGTACCATACCGCGCTGTACCTTTACTTCATCCTAGTTATGCGTCGAGGAACTTCCAGCGACTTTGTCGCATACAGCTACCCAGAGCTTACCAACACACGCTGTTTACCTTACCCCAGATCCTCGCCAACCTCTAAGCGCAACCTCAAGATCACGCCTTCGGCCAGCGTACCGCCACCACCATCTTTCGTTCTCGCCGGCAACCCAACCACCGGTCCACCCGAAGGCACTTATGGCACCTACCTCCCACCCAACATACCGCTTCCGCAGAGTACGCGCAAGCGGAAAGTCTCCGACCTCAACAATCCTTTCGCGCCTCCCCCGGCATCTTCCTCGTCCGCATATCCCGACCCCGGTGGCTTAGGCGACGTCATGGGAGCACCTGCCGAACCGGCGCCCGCGACGCAATCGGCCAAGAAGAGTCGGACCAATACGCCGTGGAGCCCCGCCGAAGAGCAGAGGCTGAAGACCATGAGGGATGTAGGTAGTAGTTGGAGTGAGATCGCCAAGGTGGGATCAGATCATATCGCTCGCGCCCGCTGGATATGGGAATGCTTGGAGCGTTGGCACTGACGGAGATTGCGTGAGTGACAGACATTTCCGACGAGGACCGAAGGTAGTGTGAAAAAGCATTGGTACAAGGTAGAGGTTCCCGGTGTGTCACGTGGGTTGGCGCTGCATCCCCGCTCATCAGGATTATCAGGACATGCACTACGCCGAATTCGCGGAGGACGAGGTACGCGCGGCACCGACTCCAAACCGTCCTCGTGCTCGCGGGACAAGCTCACTGAATATACCACAGAGCGCAGCCTTGCTGGCGGCTATCAAAGAGTACGAGGCGAGCAAATGGAAGGTGATTGGGCAGAAAGTGGGGAAACCGGCAAAGGTACGATTCCGTCTCGCCGCGCCGGTCCGGTGCACCCTACCGTCCTCGCCCGTTTCTGACCCATCCGACAGGCGTGCGAGCAGTATGCGAGGGAACATTTCGGCGGCAAAGTATAGACTCGCGCCGCTCCATTGTTTCTTAGGCTTTCTATTGCATGATCTGACGGTCTCGTGGGAATAAGGTCGCAAAAGCTGGCGTTGAGGCGGAACCGGGGCGCGGTGGGGAGGCACCGGGATCGGGCTCGGGCCCAGGTCCAGGCTGGTTCCTCTCGGACATGCATTTCCCTTGAGTGCAGGCGTTTCTGCCGTCGACTGTTCCGTCCACACGTCCCCCATTGTCCACACTTCATATCTGCGGCGAAGGCTTCGCTGCCGGAGCCGATATATACTGCTTCCGACTTTCGCCTTCGAGGCTTGCACGCGCTTTGAGAGGCAGTTACAGTCGTCGGCATGGTGTTGATCAATTTCGCGAATTCATTAGAGGCTTACTACCAGAGTCGTGTCACGGTATCTACAAACATCGTGAGCACGAGCTCTGCCTTGTCAAGCATCACCTGTGCTGTTCCCATATTTCGCTGTTCTCAAACGATTGCAGAATCGACCATCGGTAGAGAAGGTACTCGCACGGCTGCCGAATACATGGTATTGACTTGGTGTTAGCGAGAAACATGTTCACTTAGGGCTCACGCACGAATCTTTAGTCTCTAATTTTAAAAGTACTGGTAGCACCTCTCGGTCGCAATTACTCATCGCTCTCAGTATCACGCTGTACCAACACACAACATTACCATTCATTATAGCTTGACCCTCGAATACCTTAGCAGTGGGCATCACTGATCATGTCAAAGGTCGAACAGCGAACTCATGCTCCTCGAGAGCTCGTGCCAATCATTGCAAAGGTCTGTGACCTCATCCTGACAGTTTCACATCTAATCAAAGAAGGGACCCAGCCTACCTATACCGCAATCCAAATTCCCCTCCAACTTCACCGTTGTCTGCACCGAATTCCCTTCCAACCTCGCCGTTGTCTGCAGTGGTCCAAGGTCCGATGTACATAACGCAATCATATGTCCTCGATCAGACCTTTCCCGTACAGCCTTACACAGGGGAGCTTTCGAAGTGCTGGCGTCTAGAAGCTGGTGACCTGAATGCCGCGAATGGCTGATTTGGTTATACAGGATGAGACGCACTTGGTTGGGTTGAAGGAGGACGGGACGACTCCTGTTTGGTACCAAGGTGAGCGCCTACCTCCATACTCTCGATCAAGCGACCGCAGACATGGCTCTTCAGCCGGAAGCTGAGACTAGGCCTCTGGAACACCACGCTTTCCGTCTCGAGAATGCACATGTACACTATGGGAGATAGGTTTGGATTTGGGGGTTTGGAAGAAGACGGCGGAAGCCAGATTCGAGGATGCAATAACGCAGATGGTGGTTGTCTGGATCTGCTCCCACTCGTTACGGAGGTCTACGAGTTGACTCTAGAGCATGATCGTGGGGCTACAGGATATGGCTGTTCAGATGACAAACCCGGAACGTTGCGGTATTGACGAAGTCGATGTATGTTCAAGAGAGATCATCGTCGATTGCCTCCATTTGCTTACGACATCATCAAGCGGACATCGGAACACCCTCTGAGAGTTTCTGGCTATTCCCGACCACGAAACAAGCAGACTTACGGAGAAGTTGGAAATGTTCGGAGTGTGATCACTATGCGACTGTATCTGGTGTGGATGATCTATAGCCTGTTGGAGGGCTCGCGTTATCATATCCATTCCTAGTGCTGGAGGAGACTAGCCGAAGATGAGAACACCTTGAGTTTGGAACAGGTCAAGCAAAGGGACGCATTTAGACAACATCAGCCTGGACTTCCTCACCACAGTCACTCGAGGTTTACTTTGCCATGACCAGCGGCGCTAATATTCACGTCCAGCATGTGTGAGGTAGCTTGTAGGACGATGAATGTAGCATTCTCGTTTTCGAATCGTAGCATCTGATTCCTGTGGATAACGGCCCAGGAGTAGGTAGGTTTCCAATGCGCGCTGTGCCACCCCGTTATGGCTGAGGCAGTTACATACCTAAGGTACCTTAAGGTAAGGTACATATAAACCTTACCTTACCTTACCAGGTTTAGACAAGGAAGATCCATTCCGCGGCAAAGCTAGGTCCAAGGTAGCTAGACCGGAACATGGCTTGCCCTTGAGGCCGCCTGATTCGGTGGCTTTTGGCAGGTTGAGATGTATTGTACGAGGTACCTTAGACTCCGTGATGTTTTTGCTCGCCACTCCTCCAACAGTGTAGCAACGCCTCGATGAAGGGTGAAAAGATGTCTTCGTCCTCCGCCACGTCTGAATCGCGGCCCGCGTTGGTGGGTGATGCTGCGCCGAGATCAAGGGCCAGGTATCCAGCTGAAACGGGACCTAGGCGGAACCGCATATAGGCCAGGATGCCTGAATATAAGGCCAAACTCTCCGGAGTAACGTGAGAAGCAAGGCACTCGATCGTTTACAGAAGGTTTCGTTGTTTTGCTCTCAGGACACGAAAGCTCTTTTCCCCCAAAATATCAGGATGGGCAAGAACAGCCTACATTTCTGCTCCGACCAAGTGGGCGACACGCGGATTATTTCCCAACAGGAGGTGCTGGGGGAAGGTTCTTATAATGGGCTCTCTGGGCACACAGCAGCTTTATTTAGAATTTTCTGGATCCTTGTTGGCTGGTGAAACCGCTCCCTGCTTCTGAGGTACATGTCGGCCAATCTCCTCGTTGCTTGGGAGCGATTGGACTCGGAGGATGCAGGTTTGTTATCATCGTCACACCCGCAATAGATCCGATACGCCTCACGTCTTCTATGCGTTCTTTCGACAAGCCACAGCCGTTGAGCAGTTGGGCTCTGCATTCAGTGGAGCCAGCGATGATTCAGCGAATCCTCTCTTAAACAACTGCCAGTCGACAACGTTGCCATTTGGGGCTGTCGTACCCTTGCCCACGGGCTGCATTAGGACGGTCCATTGTGGGCATAAGATTTTCTGCGTGACATCTCACTAAGAAAGCCCATCCATCGACTCCCCTTTCTTGGGCAATTCTGGAGCTTTGAAAACGACGATCTGAACTTGGGTGCTGGCCGTGGGGTTTGTGTGCTTTGAAAAGAAGTGTGGCGGAGAGACGCGTGTGTTGAGCCACTGGTCTGGGAAGCTTTCCGGCCACTGTCAGTGCTCTTCTGGTCGTTTTCGCATCGCAGCTATAATGTAAGACGTATTGTCGACCATTCAAAGCTTCCCTCTGCCCCTTAAAGTATGCTTCGGAGATCCTGATATACGTCACTAAAGGTGCTATATCCTCGAAGACAAACGGTTTCGACTTCCGTCGCCCGCTCAGGAAGCAAGAACCTACAAAATCCATCCACTCTCACCTCCAGACGAGCGGGCAAAAAGGGTCACGGAAGCTTTCCTCGGGGCCTCGTCGTTCCTTCTCGGCGAGCTGCCAGAGCTTCCTCGCTCTGGCGGTGCCCGATGACCTACCGCGAAGCTGGCGGATCCCTATCGAGACTTTGCTCTCGGATTTGGCGCCCAAGACGAATCGGAAGCGGGACAAGAACACAGCCAACTTGTTTTCCCGGCCCACCAACCGGCCCTCCACCACCCCAGCGGGCAGGAGCTTGCCTTCCAGCACGCCCGCGCCCATCACCCGGCCTTTCAGCAAATAGGAGCCGGCCGGCCGAGCGCGAACGAGCAGCTGCTCCAAGATGTCCATCACCCCCTCGTCCTTTCCCACCAAGTCGTCCACCAAGAACAGCAACCCCCACCGACCGCCGACACCCACGTCCGCGTCGGCTTCCCACCCATCTCGAGAAAACGACGCCGAGCCGCCGACGCCGAAGACGAGATTGACCTCCTCCTGCAAGCCGAGGGAGAGGAGTCCAGCTTCGAAAGCGCGCAGCAGGGTCTTCCATCCCAGAGCCAGTCGCAGTCGCAGTCCCAGCGCCAGCGCCAGCCCATCCACCACCCCCACCTCCAACCGCACCCGACCCATCACCACCACCGCCTCCCCTCCCAAGCTCCCCCCGCCAAGCGCCAGCACCTCGGCCCCGGCTCCATGTCGTCCCCGGACGCCTCGTCGAGCGGTCTGCCCAGCGCCGTCGGCCAGGCCGGCATGCCGGACCCGGCGCCCCGGCCGCGTGGGCCGAAGCTCAAGTTCAGCCCGGACGACGACCAGCTGCTCGTCGACCTGAAGGAGAACAAGAACCTGACGTGGAAGCAGATCGCCGAGTTCTTCCCCGGCAGGAGCAGTGGCACCCTGCAGGTGCGCTACTGCACCAAGTTGAAGGCTAAGACCACCGTTTGGACGGATGACACGGTGAGTTTTTTTGTTTGTTTTTTTCCCGCTGCGATGATGTGCGTCGGTTCTCGGTCGTGGAGGGGGGGAAGGGGCTAGGATGGATGGATGGATGGGGGACTGGCGACTGATGCTCCCCATTTTGGCAGGTCTTGAGGTTACGTACTGCGATTCAGGATTATGAGAATGATAAGTGGCGACTCATCGCGGCGAAGGTTGGGAGCGGCTTCTCGGCGGCTGCGTGTAGGGAGAAGGCGGATGAGCTGTAGCTGATGGGAAGGCTCACGGTTTTCGGAGCATAGCTTAAGTTGGTACCTACTCCGGCCGTATTTCGGTATTTCTGATCCTATTGTTCATCTCAACATCGAGTTTTCACGGCCGAATTTCTTGGGGGACTACTGGGACGATCGGGACTGCGGACGTGCTTTCAGGGGCACATGTGGTAGGGCAAGGGCTAGGACATGACTTTTCGGGGCAATTCTGTGCATATGAAGGAGTTCAATTCGTGATTTTTTCCCTTATTCTTCGCCCGGGAGCTTGGACAGAAGAGATACCCCTCGACGACCAGCATTTCTACGCTTTCTCATTGTGGACTTGATGTATCAAAACATTCTTCTCTCGCTACTTTTAGAACCTGTATCTGTAGTCTTCAGGCAACGATACACGGCCGACATCGCTTTACCAAAAACAGCACCTGTCCATAGCTCCAACAGCCGTTACGCTGTGGAGAGCAACATTCCAGATACCTTACGACTGACATGCGGACTTTCGTCTTCGAAATGTCACCTACCTGGTCGAAAGAACAAAGAGCTCGGTATTTACACACCTACTCGACCGATCAGACTCGCCCTCCCAACTCCCTCTCGATCATGAAAACAACGCGAAGAACCAGGCCCGAGCGAGCAGCGTAAACACACACACCCGGCATAGGTTCCGCCCGTACGTAAAAGAAATCCTCCTATCGAGAAGCCCGACCGACCCAGCAGCAGTGCCTAACTTACCTTATCCGATGGCAGCTACAAATCCACGGAAAAAGAGCAACGCCCACAATCTGCAAAAATCGGCCCCCAACGCAACGGGAAACGGGGCCCGTGCGTACGTATTGGTGCGCCACTAGTACGGCACGCCTCACTCACCGTGCATGAAAACCAACCCCTTTCGACCAAAAACAAAGACAAAAACATCCCGAAGGGCATGCGCTTTCGCTTTCGCTTTCGCTTTCACTTGCCATTCACCGGGCAGCGGGCAGCTGACAGCTGACCTTTCCTGCGTTCCATGCAGGAACCGATTCCTGAATGCTTTGACACTTTGACTTTCACCTCCCTCTCTCTACTCTTACCCTGTCGTCTCTTCTCCTCTCCTCTTCGTTTCGTTTCTCCTCTCTCCTTCCCTTGCCCCGCTTTGGCCGAAGGAATTGCAATGGCTACGCCAGCCCTGATACGCGCCCGTTTCAAAGAGCCCGGCCGCGAGCATCCATGCGCCTGCCTGCCTGTCTGCCGCCTCCCCGCCTGCGGGCGTCCCGCCGTTTTTCCGGGCTCTCCGCAGAAGCAGCAGGAGGAGCAGCAGGAGCAGGGAGCAGCAGCAGCAGCAGCAGCAGCATCAGGAGCAGTAGCGGCGGCGGCGGATGCGGATGCAGTAACGCATGCAGGAACGAAAGGGTAAAAGAGAGCGGCGGGGACGGAGACTAGGGGGAAGGGAGGTATTGTTTACCTACTGTAGTGTATCGTGTATTGTGCATACGGGCACGGTAACACCGGACCTGCAGTAGCCGGGATCGTCCCGAAGATAGAGTTTTTTGTGTTCCTGCGCTCGCTCTGGGCTGAGGGGCATGGCAGGAAAGGGCAGGGCATGGCAGGACAGGGTACAGGCTTTCGGAGCGGGGAGGAGGAAATCGTCAGCGCTGTTGTGCGCCGATGGCTTCGTCAGTGCGTTGCGTCTGCAGCTGGGGATGCAGGTGGCTCTGTTGAGACGTCCTGCTACCCTGGTGCTATAGATCGCTGCTTGAGGGGGTTCACTTGGCAGGATTCGTGATCTGATCGGCGTTTGGAGGAGAGGACGGAGATCGCTGTGCTGAGGAAGCTCTTTCTTCGTCCGTCGCTTCTGGGTCTCGTGTTTTCCATCTCCATGCATTGGTGTTATCGTCGACGAGATTCGATCGAGGAGGAATCCGGCGGCTTGCTGGTGTCAACTGCCCACCGCCATAAGGAGAACGTCCCGCACAATCGATGAGGCCTTAGCAAACCCGCTATTGGTGGCGATATCCAACCATGAGGCGGTGGGGGTGCTCACTCTGGAGGATTCCGCTGGTGCAACCAGCAAGCGTCCAGGGCAACTTGGAAACAAGACTGCCCTGACGACCAAGCATCCTGACCACGCCGATCCACAGGTGCTTTCTATGTTTTGCCCGAGCTTGGCTATCACCTCGCCGGAGATCCGACATTGTTTGACCTCGTCACCGGATATCTATCTCCGAGGTAAGACAATGTTTCTATGAGTGAGTCTTAGTGCTTTGTACAAGGGTAGATGGTTCGAGAAAGATGTCTGTGCGACTTTTGCCATGTTGAGCGGATCCTTGGACTCGTGTGCTGATCTTTTCACGGAACAATGGTTTCAGATCCCATAACATTATACCGTGTCAATAGCAATTGATTGACTGCATAGCTCCGGATAACGTACTCTTTTGTCGCCGATAACCCCATAACAGTGCCACCCCCATGCCCCCAGTTAAACAGACAATTAGGTGCCACAACTACCAGAATTCGTGTGGAAAACACACATCAAGTACGATGAGAAGTAAACATTCTCATGGATCGGGGCAGCCGCAGTACGTTGAAACGCATACAACCTCTGGTAGTCGTGGCGTCTTATTGTATAACAGCAGGCATGGGGGTGGGGCACTGATATATAGTGGGGGTAACAGATCGCGATTCCGGTCACTCAAACCTGACTAAGCAAAATACAAGCTAGCCCCATACAGCTAACTCACCCTGCACTCTTCGGCTGCCGCCATAACGTCTACACACCTGAAAGCTCCCTCAAGCTGGCACCACCAAGCAAGCCAACAAGCGCACAATGTTCCTCTCACGCTCCGCCGCCAGCCTCGCCCGGCGAACAGCCATCCACCCAATTGCCAAACGAACCATCACGTCCTCCGTCGTCCGCCGTACGCAACCCGCCCTCTCCCCTTAATCCCCCCTCGGCCCCAGACAACATCCACCCACTGACCCTCGACCCCAAACAGGCCATGCAGCCCGGCCCAGCGACCCGAAACCCGGCCAGCCCGACTCGAAGATGATCCCCTTCGAAGGTACCCTCCCCCCTCCCCCCCCTCGCCATCCCCAGCACGACGCCTGGGCATCAATCGCCCGCTCGACCCAGCACCCACCACTAACAACCCGCGCCCCCGAACCCAGAGATCAAAACCGACGCGGACCTCCTTCCACCCGGCGCCGCGCCCGGGACCGTCCCGACCGACCTCGAGCAGGCCACGGGGCTCGAGCGCTTTGAGATCCTGGGCAAGATGCAGGGCATCGACGTCTTCGACATGAAGCCGCTGGACGCGTCGAGGAGAGGTAACGACCACCATTTTCGCGGCCGCCTCCGCCGTTGGCCCCGCCCCGCTCGATGTTCGAATCCGTATCTTGCCGGGGCCGTGGCGACGGATGGGAAAAACGCACAGCTGACGTGATCCGATCTGGCGAAAGGCACGCTCGACAATCCGATCGTGGTGCGCTCTTTCGGCGACGAGCAGTATGCCGGCTGCACTGGGTGTCCGGCTGATTCGCATGGCGTTATCTGGCTGACTGTGCGTTGATTGACTTTCCTTTCCTTTCGTTCCCTCCATGACCTCCCCTCCATATCCCCCGCGCCCCTTCCTACCCGGAAGTCCACTCGCTGGCGCCGACGCCAACGCTAACGCTCACGCTCTAGATGTCGCGCGACCGCCCGCAGGAACGCTGCCCGGAGTGCGGGGGCGTCTACTTGATGGAGTACGTGGGCCCGCCGGACGATCCGCATGCGCACCATGAGCGTACGTTTCTCTAGTCGTTTCCCTGTGTGTTTCGTTGTTGCTGGTGTGCTTGTATATCTGGTTTTACTATGTGGTCGGGTTGGATTTGGCTGGCGTCATGCTGATCGTGATCCTTTGTGGGTGGTTGGTTTAGATGCCGATGGCTCGCACAACTACGAGGAACCGAAGACTTTTGCGGATTACGTGAGGCCTGAGTATCGGTAGGTGGGGGTCGTGGGAGGGGATGGGATGGGAACGGAGGATGGTGCGGGGTGTGGTGGTGGGGTTTAGGTCTGGTCTGGTGTAGGGTAGTGACTGTATGGCAGGCTCATCCATAGGAGGTTGAGATGAGATGTGGAAGAGGGCGTAGTTCGAGCAGTCGCAGTGCAATAGTATATACATCCTAAATATGTTGTTCAACGAATCAGGGGAAGAGTCTGCAGCGTAGGGCGGGTGAGAGGATCAGGGCGGTTAGAGAGGAGAGATTCCTATATGACGGGCCAGGGAACCTCACTGATCAGACAGAAAACATCGCAAGCCACATCTCATCCATAGCGGGCATTGCACCCTCCGTCACATTCATCACCTGGCAACAGATCCGAACAGGCACACATGGCATGAGACCTGATTTTGTACGTCACGCTACACTAAGCGCAACAAGCCCAAACAAGCCCCACATCACCAAGCACCGGCCCAGCCCTCGCACCACCACCACCACCCACCTACTCCTCCTCATCCCCCTGCTCCGCCTCGAGCGTCGTCTGCGCAATACCTAAAACCCCACCCACTCGTCAGCATGAAAGCCTCCAAACCACCCCCTCCCACACTCAAACTCCCCCCCCCCCCAACGAAAAAACCTCAAACTCTCTCCCCAGGAAGAAAAACCCACGATCCAAATCCCGCTGCCCACTCTGCGTGATCCTCCGTCCACCCTTATCCTCATCATGCTCGAGCACACCAATCTTCTCCAGCGCCTGCATCACCTTCCGATCGACGCTGCCGCTGGCATCGACGTGGTGCGACGGCCGCGAGCCGCGGTTCTTCTGGCTGCCGTGCGCTTTCCGCAGCCGGCCTACCCCGACCGTCTTGCGCAGGTACACGTGTCGCGCCACGGACGCCGCGCGCGTGTAGAACCTAGCATTGCGGCGGAGTGTGAGTGATGAGCTACCCAATCGGCGGAGGGGGGGTAGTTTGGGGAGGGGTTTGCGTGGGGGAGGGGGAGGGGGGATGGGGGGATGGTACCAGTCGATGGATTGCGGGGGTAGTTCTTTCGAGCTGGAGGTTTTGACTGTGTCGACCCAGCCTGTGCGCGGGCGGAGGAGCCCGATGAGTTAGTTTTGAGCTCGTCGGTCGGATCATTTCCCAGCAGGGCCGGTTCGCTTGCGAGTTTGCACGGCCGGGCTGTAGTGGGGAGGGGGAGGGGTTGGACGGACCTGGGATGGGTAGCTTTCCTTGCCTCTTCAGGAATGCCGAGTATGCGTTGATGAATTTCTGAGCCTGTTGTGGATACGTAATTGTTAGCTTCTGCGATGTCTATCCGTGTGCCAGCCCGGTCTCCTTGATTTCGTGGTTGGTGCTCGTCGGGCATGACTTCTGTACCCTGCTCGCCGGGGGAAGTGGCTTGCACTTACGTCGACATCGCGAACACTGACGCCGCCGGCCATGATTGTGATGGTGCCTCTTCGTCTGGGTGTGGGATGACTTTAGAGAGCTAAGGGAGTGTCGTTTTGATCGTTGCGATGATGTTCGTGATCTTCAATTTTCGGGATTACGGTTTGTGTGGGCGGCGGCTCGCTTAGCCTTTTGTGGACTAGACCAGCCCTGGATCTGGATTGTCAGAAGCTACTTACGAGTCGGAATCTATGTTGCATTGTTTGGAAAATTACCAGGTAGGCTTGGAGTAGGTGAAAAGTGCTTCAAATAATCTATCAGTGTTACTCTATTCTAAATGTATTACAGCGATCGCAACGCCGCGGACAGATAGATCTGCCATCACAATCGACAAACTCGCATCACCAACTCCATGTGCTACAGCGTGCGAGGGATGGTGAACCCATGTACTCATACAGACACTCATAGAGTCGGTGCTCGCTTGAGACCAATGCAGTACCTTGCAAAAAGGGTATCGATAAAGTGCTCGTGACGTATTCCCGGTGGTCGCTGTTTCTGAAACTCGTCAATGGCATCGTGGACGCTGAAGCCTTTCCGCTCAATGAGGTAGCAGCAGATGAAGAAACCAGTTCGATTGAAGCCATAGTGACAGTGTACCCCGATCAGCCGCTGCTGTGCGCCATCCTCCAACGTCGGCGTCATGTTCCGCAGCCGATCCACCAACTTGATGAACTCCCTGACCTCATCGATTGTAGGTGGGATTTTGGAGACGGTCGGAAAC